>Ga0214545_1001175_pt1 | contig 47804 bp, 19 predicted proteins | sample CNSS4metaG_FD_160064 | JGI IMG/M metagenome (GOLD analysis project Ga0214545, IMG submission 160064) | Root nodule microbial communities from cowpea collected in UCLA plant growth center, Los Angeles, California, USA - CNSS4 | ecosystem: Host-associated > Plants > Roots > Nodule | place: USA... | reverse complement strand
TATATATATATATATATATATATATATATAATTACTTGCTAAGAGGAATGCATGTACCATGATATCCGATCCATATATAGGTATAACATACAAACAATTATTAATAATATTTTTATTTAATATTTGTTCTTAAATTTAAGTTATCGAAATAAAAGTATTGAAAGATATTAATTATAATTAATATTTGACTTCACATATTTTTATATCTTTTTATTTAGACTTATTGAAATTATTTCTGTAAAATATTAATTTAAAAAAATAATATGTTAACATAACTTATTTAAATTTATTTGTATTAATATTTTATCGAATAATTTGATTTAGATTGTATAAGTTGATTGTTTATCTAAATTTATATATTTTGAAAATACTTTAAATAATTTTATTTAATATATATATATATATATATATATATATATATATATATATATATATATATATATATATGATACGGATATGTATTTTTTCATGATAGCGAACCCGTAACCTAAAATGACAAAAATATTTGTTTGACGAGAAAAATAACGGATAAAAGTACTATACCTAATCTGACCGTTGCCGTTCCTGTATCACCCTATAAACATATTTATGATGTTCTAAAAAGAGTTATTATAAGTAAATAATTATACAAATATAATAATATAATGGTTGTGATAATACTAAATGAATATTTCTATCTTCATAATTATTGATTTTTATACTGAAATAATAAAGATATTTTGTTGGATTATGCAATTGATGGTTAAATTTTTTCTTTTCCAATTCCTCGTTAAAGTCCAACCAACTACATGCAATTATTTTATTCCTTTTTTCCTTAATAAAACGTTACAATTTTTTCAATAATAAAAAAACTGCCCATAAACAAAATTATTAACATTATAATTAAAATAAAAAATGTTGAAATGACAGAAATTTTTCATTCATAGTTTTCTGAAATGACTCACTCTTTGCTATTATTTTTTAGGATTTATAGCAAATTGTCGTTATTTCATTGTCACAATTTATAATTCTATCCAAAACCTTATCTCATGGAGCATTAATATTATTATTATTATTATTATTAATATCTTATTAATTATTAAATGGGTTGCCCTTTTCTATGCTATACATTTGGTGGGATTTGGTGCATCAGCGGCAGTGCTTAGATGGAAATATATAGAATCAAATGTGGATTCATTTTATTTTATTTTATTTATTTATTTCCCCATTTATTCGTTGAAGGATATACTTGTTACTGATCAATTTGAGATACAATATAGCAAATTAACCTCCTTTCTATTGTAAAATCTTAAATTGATTTCATCTTATAAATTTGTCTTAAATTTATAATCCACAATTTAATAACTAGAATATACTAATACCATCATCACCATTGATAAGACAATTTATTATCTTCTATATTAAAAATATATTTCGATCAATTTTTTTATTACTTTAAAAAAATCAAAGCTGATTCAGAAAGTTACCCAAAGAAATCCAATCACATATATACAGCTATCAATTTTCAAACCAAATAATTTTATAATTCTCAATATCTCCTTTTTTTTTTTTACTTAAAAATTAGTTATAAACAACCGGTGGAATTACAATATGAGTTTTAAATTTCATGTTAAGTAAAAGTTAAATAATATATAAAAGAATTAAAAGGTCGTTACCTTAAAATTTTACACCGAAAATAATGTTTTAATTTTTGGTGTGATAATTCGTAACTCCTTTGTACTAAATCTCTAAAAAATAGTTCCTAGATCCAAATGTTAAAAAACCTTAATTTTTTTAACACTAATAACCTTAACACGCATACCTTATTTAAACGGAGAAAAGAGAAAGGAAAAAAAGATGATACCGAAGACAAAATTCCGTACCTATAATATGATAAATGTAACACCATGTCAATGATCCAGCTCTAAAACAACTATTCGTTGACATGTCAAAATAGAATCATTACAGTCATATGAAAATATATGAAAATAATCTACACGGGAAACCCTTTAATAATAATAACTCAATTTTAAAAATTAAAATATTTAATCATAAAAAAACAAAATCATTAATCTAAATAAAGAAACTCAATACATTAATTTTGTCAATAAAATGCATTCAGTAACCTTAAATAAAATGTTGCTTAGATAAATTTTTTATGAAATTAATTAATTTTTATCTTTCCATTAACTTTTCCTTAAATAGATTAGAAAAGTTAACAAGTCTGTGTCGTTAAAAAACATGGTAACACTGCAATGCAGTAGAAAGAGAGAACACGTAAAGTTCGGCGCAGTAGAAAATTGATCCTTCCGCGTAGAAAGCGTTTGGATTAAAAGCAAATTTCGATTTCGTATATAATCAGACACTTCGTAGTTCCCGAAAGAACCTCTCCGCAGTAATAAAAGATCACGATCACGCTAATTTACTTGCAAATTCTTTTGTCGTCTCAGATACCGAGATCATTGGCACATTGTTGGAACATCATATGACTTCATACCACATCCTTCTTCTCTTTCTCTCCCTTTCCTTTTCCCCGCCGTAAAAGCTGTCGTCAATTCGGTAAAAGCACCAAACACCCTTTTCTCGTTCCCTCACCAAACTTCCAAAACCGACTCTGAAATTTTGAGTTCAAGTACGTTTAAGGTTGCCGGCCGGCATTGATTTATTATTTAATTTAAATGTGGACGACGATGTGATCTGTTATGTTATGTCTCTCTGTGTTGGAATTATTAACTGGATTTGGTTCTGTGACGTTTGTTGTTTATAGGTTAAAATCCTTATCTGTGTTGGACTCGGTCCTGTTTGTTTTGCTCCCTCTGTTGAGAGAGGTTGACACTTGACGGCGTCAGACACGCGCTTGGTTATTTGTCTTTGAGTTGGTAAGACATTTTAAAGAAACTTTCTTTCGCATTGCAATTCTTTATAATTCTCGTGTTCCCTCTCGCCACTTGACATACGCAGAGTTTCTCACCGGGGTTTGAGCTGTTCTTTATTTATTATTTTTCGTGTTTGAATTTGTTGGTATTTTTGAACAATTCTAAAGTTTCATCTTTTATATAAAATGAAGTAGTGTGTGGGGGTGTTGAATTACAGGTGCTGCAGAGTTGTTGTTTTTGTTCATTGCCATGGCTTCTAAATTCAAGCATGGATCCTCTATGGTTCGGAAAATCACGCAGCTGAGCAATGATTTGGATCAGGAGGGTGAGAATGGGAGTGTTGGCCTTGCAACCTACACGGTTCACATTCCTCCGACGCCTGATAACCAGCCTATGGAGATTTCTCTGGAGAGGTCGAGTTCTCGGAGAGCGGAGGATCAATACGCTTCGAGTTCTATGTTCACCGGTGGTTTTAACCAGCTGACACGTGCCCATTTGAAGGACAAGGTGATTGAGTCGGAATCGAGCCACCCCCAGATGGCTGGTGCAAAAGGGTCCTCTTGTGCAGTGCCTGGGTGTGATGGAAAGGTCATGACTGATGAAAGAGGGTTGGATGTAGTTCCTTGTGAGTGTGGTTACAAGATTTGTAGGGATTGTTACAGAGATGCTTTGAGAGCTGGTGAGGGGATTTGCCCTGGTTGCAAGGAGCCTTACAATGAGCCTGAGGTGAATTTGCCTCCTGGTGGTGGGGTTAATAAGATGGAGAGGAGGTTGTCGGTTATGAAATCAGGGGCGTTGACGAGGAGCCAGACTAATGAGTTTGATCATGCTCAGTGGTTGTTTGAAAGCAAGGGGAGTTATGGATATGGGAATGCTATGTGGCCTAAAGAGTCTGAACCTGATGCCAGTCTTGCTTCTGAATGGATGGGGGGTGATCCTAATGTATTCAAGGAAAAGCAGTGGAAGCCCTTGACCCGCAAGTTGAGTATCTCTGCTGCAATTCTCAGTCCTTATCGGTATGACTCTCTTTTCCTCTTAAATTCTTTTACCCTGCTTTTTTGCAATGCTAGTGGAGATGCATTTGTGAGGTTGGACTTTCTCATTGCTGGTTCAGTGTAATGTTTGTTTTATGTTATGGATTATGGATTCAATTTGATTTAGCTTTCTCTGCAAATGATCCTCTTTTGAGCAATTAGATATTTCATAAACATCTATTTTTTCAAAGGAAGACAGTGAATGGGTGAAACAATCATGTGTTACAAAAAAGTGCTTTGCTTCTGGTTCATAACTTTGACTGTTTTCTTGTTATAGTTACTATTAATATTATTTTTGTCTTGCTTCTGGTATTGACTACTGTTTTGTATATGTTATATATATTAGTAATAGTATCTGAATCAACGTGTTAACTATAACTAATCTAAAACTAACCTTGCTATTTTGAGTTTCAGGCTCATTATATTTGTTCGGCTAGTGATTCTAGTTTTCTTTCTAAAGTGGAGGGTGCAAAACCCCAATGATGATGCAATCTGGCTGTGGGGCATGTCAGTGGTTTGTGAAATCTGGTTTGCGTTCTCCTGGGTGCTTGACCAGTTTCCTAAGCTCTTCCCCGTAAATCGTGTTGCTGATCTTGATGTTTTGAAAGAGAAGTTTGAAACTCCTAATCCCTCCAATCCTACAGGGAAGTCTGATCTTCCGGGAGTAGACATGTTTGTGTCAACTGCTGATCCAGAAAAAGAGCCACCACTTGTTACTGCCAATACCATTCTTTCCATTCTAGCTGCTGATTATCCTGTTGAGAAGCTCTCTTGCTATGTCTCTGATGATGGTGGCGCGCTCCTAACTTTTGAGGCCATGGCAGAGGCTGCGAGTTTTGCCAACTTGTGGGTTCCTTTCTGCCGGAAGCATGACATTGAACCCAGGAACCCAGAATCTTATTTTAATCTCAAGAGAGACCCTTACAAGAACAAAGTACGCTCTGACTTTGTGAGAGACCGCAGACGAGTGAAGCGTGAGTATGATGAGTTTAAGGTTCGGATTAATGGCCTTCCTGATTCAATCAGGCGGCGCGCTGATGCTTATAACGCTAGTCAAGAATTGAAAGCCATGAGGAAACGGAGAGAGAATGAAAATGAAGAACCAATAGAGAATTTGAAAATTCCTAAAGCTACATGGATGGCTGATGGTACTCACTGGCCTGGGACTTGGACAAATGCTGTACCAGAGCATTCCAGGGGTGATCATGCCAGCATCATACAGGTAATTATCAATCTTTAATTGTTCATTAGTATTCAATATCTTGCATCTCGGTTTTGTTAGCTGTAATACCAAGCTTCAGGTCCTCAGTGGTTAAAACTTAAAACTCTCATTATGCATTAGCCTAACGCATTCCTTGTTCATATTTTGTTGTAAAACATTGATTGTAATGATCATATGCTCTCTCTCGAATGCAGGTAATGTTAAAACCCCCAAGTGATGAACCACTTACTGGCACGGCATCAGATTCAACTGGCTTGGATTTAACTGAAGTTGATATTCGTCTTCCTATGCTTGTCTATGTTTCTCGTGAAAAACGACCCGGTTACGATCACAACAAAAAGGCTGGAGCCATGAATGCTTTAGTTCGAGCCTCAGCCGTAATGTCAAATGGCCCTTTCATTCTCAATCTTGACTGTGACCATTACATATATAACTCTCAGGCCTTGAGAGAAGGAATGTGCTTCATGATGGACCGTGGTGGAGACAGGCTCTGCTATGTCCAATTTCCTCAAAGGTTTGAAGGGATAGACCCGAATGATCGCTATGCCAATCACAACACTGTCTTCTTTGATGTCAACATGCGTGCTCTTGATGGAATTCAGGGTCCTGTATATGTTGGCACAGGGTGCCTATTCCGAAGAACTGCTCTCTATGGCTTTGATCCACCCCGGATCAAGGAAGAGACCGGTTGGTTTGGTAAAAAGAATAAGAAATCCTCAACAGTGGCATCTGTCTCCGAAGCTGGTGCTGCTGAAGAACAGTCATTGTCATTGAGGAATAATGAAATCGAGGATGAAGAAATGTTCACTGCTCTTGTTCCGAAGAAATTTGGAAACTCCAGTCTTCTTGTTGATTCAATCAGGGTGGCTGAGTTCCAAGGGCTCCCCCTTGCTGATCATTCAGCCATCAAATATGGGCGTCCACAAGGTGCTCTAACACTCCCTCGGGACCCTCTTGATGCTGCTACTGTTGCTGAGGCCATCAATGTGATCTCATGCTGGTACGAGGACAAGACCGAATGGGGCATTAGAATTGGATGGATTTACGGGTCAGTTACCGAAGATGTTGTGACAGGTTATAGAATGCACAACAGGGGATGGAGGTCTATATATTGTGTAACCAAAAGGGATGCATTCCGCGGCACTGCTCCAATCAATCTCACAGACAGGCTTCACCAGGTTCTTCGTTGGGCAACAGGCTCAGTTGAGATCTTCTTTTCACGCAACAATGCTCTTTTGGCCAGCTCTAGATTGAAGTTTCTGCAACGGATTGCTTACCTCAATGTTGGAATCTACCCTTTCACTTCCATCTTCCTTATCGTGTATTGCTTCCTTCCTGCTCTTTCACTCTTCACTGACCAGTTCATTGTTCAAAGCCTTCAAGTGAACTTCCTAGTTTACCTCTTGGGGATAACCTTGACCCTTGTCATCCTTGCTGTGTTGGAGATCAAGTGGTCTGGCATTGCGCTTGAAGAGTGGTGGAGGAATGAACAGTTCTGGTTGATTGGAGGCACCAGTGCTCATCTTGCTGCAGTGCTTCAGGGTCTGCTGAAGGTGATGGCTGGCATTGAGATTTCATTCACCTTGACATCAAAATCTGCTGGTGATGATGAAAATGACGAATACGCCGATCTCTATGTTCTGAAGTGGACATCTCTTATGATACCACCCATCACAATCATGATGGTTAATCTGATAGCCATTGCCGTTGCTGTTAGCAGAACAATATACAGTGAGGATCGTCAATGGAGCAGTTTGCTTGGAGGTGTGTTTTTCAGCTTTTGGGTTTTGGCTCATTTGTATCCCTTTGCTAAAGGGCTAATGGGTAGAAGGGGTAGGACACCCACCATTGTGTTTGTATGGTCTGGTCTAATATCAATCACTATCTCACTCCTTTGGGTTGCTATTGATCCTCCCTCTGGTAGCACTCAAATTGGAGGCTCATTCCAATTCCCTTGACTTCTTGTGCACACTTTTCATGTAGCACTTGTAAGTAATTCAAACTGCCCTGCTGTTCATCAGATTTTGTAGTTACCATTCATTATTATTGCTTCTCTTTTGTTCATCATACAAGAAGGAATGAATCATACATTTTTTTTTTCATTGCTTCTCTTTTGGCTGTGTATCGAACTGTGACAAGACTTTATGATATTCAACGTGAAAAAACTGATATATATTGTTCAAACTTAATTAATAATAGTTAAAAAGTGATATATATTTTCCATTCAGCGTGTTGCTTCAAATACAACTAAAAGCTGTTACTTTCACCTGTTAGTTTTTTTTTGGATTTTTCTCCAGTATAGTCTTCGCTTCCCTTCTTTAGTGGCACTCGTAGAAATTGAGTATCTAATGCGCCATTGACTGAGAATGGTTTTGAAATTGGGGCAAGCTTTTCTGTCTACAGCGTGTACATACACTGCTTTCAAGCATCACAGTTGTACACTTGATGAGGTGAATCAACTTATGAGATTTTTCAACTTAGCAAAAGTCTTCACTTTAAATTTTATATACACATCTGCATTATATGAAATGTTTTATTCTTCATAATATAATTGTCTAGATTAAAGATGACCATTTCATAAAAAAAAGTTAGATAATTTGTTAATGTTTACCATATATCGTTGGTTTGAATTATGTTAGACTCAAACTTTTTAGAATTTAAATTTTTTGAATGAAAAAAACGTTAGAGTGATGTTACTATAGTTAGTGAAATTCATTATTGTTATATATACTTTATTTCTTATCAATAAAATGGTTATCCAAAAATATATATAAATATTCAAAATAAATTTAGTATAAATTATAATATGTAAATCTAGTACAATCAAATTTGTAAAACTAATTTAAGTTTATATTCCACTTTCTAGTGTACATATGCTAAGATTAGACTTTTTCTTCTTGCACCTCTATAATTACTTGGTGCACCCCTGGTTTAAAAAATTTTATTTCTGGATTAGATGTTCTGAAAATCGTTTGGAATAAATTTTGTGAAATTTCTGGAAGATGATTTCCATAACGGGATTTTTGAAATTGGATTTTTTGAATGGATTTTCTAAGCACATGAAATACATTCTTGAACAAGATTTTTGGAACTAGTTTTTCAGAATATGTTTTTTTCTGCAGTGTGTTCTTTTTCTTCTTCCTTTACGATCTCTCTTCCCTTCTTCCTTTATAGCGAGAACGATAATGATGGTGTGATGCAACGAGGAAAGGGTTTTTAGTTTTATTTGTTGGGTTAAATATGTTTTTAATTTTTAATTTTTAAGAATTTTAGAATTAGTCCATTTCAAAATTTTGAACTAATTTAGTCATTCATCTCTCAAAATACATGGATTTAGTTCTTTTAATCAAATTTTAGTAGATTTATTTGATGTTTTGTATGTATCTCATGATTGTATTTGAGTTATTTATAATATTTGACACATTTTTGCTTTAATGTTTCAAATATTATTATGAAACACGTTTGAAATGTTAAATAAATTTAAAAAAAAAATTATTAAAAGAACTAAATTTACGTATATCAAAAAATAAATGACTAAATTGATCAAAAATTTCGAAATGGATTAATTCCAAAATTTACTGAAAATTAAGAAATAAAAACATATTTTACCCTTTTTCTTTTTCTTTGTTAGGATAGAGTGCAGTTAGTGATGATGGAGGTACAAAAAGCAAAAACCTATAAGAGTTTGGCTAGTACAATATGTATTTGATCAATAAGTACATTTAACCTACCCAATTATTAGTATGACTTATTGTAGGTTATCAAGAATTTTTCTGTGAGAAGAAAATAAAGGTGTTGCAGAGGTAAGTATTAGTGCTTGGTCAAGAAATAGGTGTTAAATTCTGCCATGGTTACGTGTGGCAGCTTAACTGCAACTATTAGAATTCAACAACTGCTTTGCCTCTTTGAAATGGGTAACTAAGAACTTCTCCACAACATTCTATATAAAAACATTTCACATCTTACTTACGCAGCTAGGTAATAACTTTACATAAATCAACATCAATTATATTTATATTTATATTTCAAATCTCAAATTCTTTTCATAAAGTTATGATTTCTAATATTCAACATTAGGTTTCAAAAGGTTTTTGAAATTGTTGTTGATTTTGTGTAAGATCACGTAAAATTTTTTATTAACTATTAATTTTCGTGATAAAAAATTGTTAATCATTATAGTACTCAATTTATTTACTAATTGACAAAATAAAAAATTATTGATTACTAAAATATTCATTATGATAAATAAAAAATTATAATTATTTTTTAAATTGGTTTTCAAATATAAGCTAGTAAGGTTTTGTTTTGGCTAAAAAAAAATTAATCACTAAATATTAACCACTAAGATTTATGCTGTTTCTAAATTATTTTCAATTATAATTTTTTATTCATAATAATGACTATTTTAATAATTAATAATTTTTTATTTTATTAATTAATATCTAAAATGATTATTATAATGACTAGTAATTTTTTATCACTAAAATTTACTATCGTCTAAAATTTTACGAGTTTGATTCACTTTAGTGGTTTTTGATTTTCGTATGATTTTGACCAAATTCTTTCCTTTATAATATTAAATAAAGTAGGCAATTTGGACTATTATGGTATTATAAGTTTTAAAAGTTGTGTAGTGTGTTATATATTGTTATTATTTTCGTTTGCATGATTATAAAACAGTAAATTTGAAGCAAATACTAAGTCTATATGTTTCATATTATAATAATTTCTATATATTTATTTCAAAAATTCAATTACAAATAATATATATTTTTTTTGGATACAAGTTACTTATTTTCGTCAATACGTTAAAAATAAACTCATTCCACATGTCAAATTATTTTACACGAATAGTCGATGATGATTCATTTTAATATTCTAATAAATGTATGCCAATTTTCTTAACACTTATTATTGTTATTACTTCAAATCATATTAATAATATTATTATTTTAATTTAAATATACTTAAATCAAAGTTAAATATTAAGATACGTTATAATAAATCTCGTGCATACTAGTCATACGTATACAAGTTATTTAACATACTACAGTATTCTAAATATATACTATTTATATGTAATAGATACAATATATGTGTATGTATATAGAGAAGAAAATGATATTTTGACATCTACATTTTTTTTTTCTCTCATTTGACAGTACTTTTTAATATTTTATTTTCTCTCTTTGTTTAAAAATATAAAAAATTATTTTTTTATGACCATATAGTGTCAAATAATTTCTTTTTTCAAAATAAATAAAGAGAAGAAGAAGCACGGTCTTTTAAATTTGTATAAAAGATTTAATTAAGTTCATAAATATATTTCTTTTTTATCTTCTTTCACAATTTTCTATCACAATATATCATCGTAATCTCATCATATTAACATTAAGTGGATTTGATGCATCATATATTTTTAGTGACGTGATATGATGATCTAGTCATAATTAAATTGGTAAATTAAAAATAAATGAAAAAAAATAAATTAAAGTATCATTGTTTTTTTAATAAAGTTCATAGTCATTTCAATTGATGTTGGACCAATGAAGAAGGTTATTAATACGAATATTAATTAGTGTAAGCTAGCAACAGGTAGGTTCAATGTCATTTCAAAACCTAAAACTTTTGTGGCACTAACTTTCATAGTGGTCGCTCTTATTCTTTTTAATTTTCAATCACTTTGACGATTTGTAATTAGTTTTGTGCTTAAATACACAACCAACAACGTTTGGCCCATAGAAAAGGAAAGAAAATACAATTTGCCAACGTCCGTGATAATAACTTTAGGTTATGTTTGGCATTTGAAAGCATTTTAAAACTTTTGGGAAATTAATTTGAGTAGAAGAGAACAAAATATTTCGTATAACATTTTTTTCTAAGTGTTCATACATAAATAAGTAAAAAAAAAGTTAGTTAATGATTAATTAGTTATGAAGTTGCTAAAGTTTTCTTTCAATAGTTAATAGTTAATATATTACTCTTAAAAGTTGAATAATAACTAAATTTGATCATTCTCGAAAATCATATTCTTATTAGAAGGAGATTTTTTTCCTTCTTGTATATCTGATATTTTAAGAAAACAATATCTTAAATATGTTTTTTTTTTTCAGTAAACTAATAAAACATGTACTAAATCTTAAACACATGACTCCGTATTAACTTGGGAATATAAGAACGACTAAAATTATAAAGGTAATTGTTTAATTTTAAGAAACGATAATTTTGAAAATTCTCTGGAGACTGAAAAAATAACGCGTCTGGAGACTGAAAATGAAGTAAAACAAATTAAACGTTTTTATCTCAGTCTGTATATAGTTTTCTGATAAGCATCTCTTATTTTCATTTTTAAATATTATCATTTAAATTTAATTAATCACAAATCATAACATTGTAAAATTTAAAATTTTCACTATTTTGTAAATATGAAATACATAATTATATTGTTGAATATCTCAATTAAAGTTAACGATTAAATTCTCCTAGTTGCTTCCATATTTTAGCAGTATAATGTTACGGATATTTTGTTAAAATATTAATTTATTTTCTTAGGCTAAAATAAAATACTCTATCTCAATTTCTCTTGTATTTATTTTATTTTTTTTTATATGAAATGTAACTCGTTGAATTAATAAACCCAGTCCGGCACGGGTGTAAGAGGTTACAAAACTCCAAAACTATTTATTCGTATCTTTTGTAATTCCTGTAACTATCTTTTTGGCCGATAAAAAAACAAAAACAAAACTCCAAGGCTAAAAGTAAACATAAGAACTTAAAGACATGTAACTAATTTCTCTACTGTTTAATATTAATATTTCAGATATTTATTTATTCATTTTAAAAATTATATTTATTTTTAATTTAACTTCAGAGAAAAACCTCACAGTAAATTATAATATAGCACTTTTATGTATGTCAGACTAATATACATAACAATAAAATATAACCTAAAGTTTGACATAATCCTTATAGTATATATAAGTTTTGTCCGTATAGAAAATATAATTGGAAATTAAAATATAATGTTATAGGGTATACGTGGTGACTAGTGACTAATGCAGCTTGATGAATGACCAGCCATGCATTTTTTGACACACAAAATATTTAGACTTATTCTTTCGCGCACTCATCCATAGATATATATTCTCCACCAAATGAATCAAGCCATATATATACTAACACAAAGCATAACACCAAAATGCATTCATTCAAAAATAAATAAAAAGCAGATATAATGACTAGTTTATTTATGCCCCTCAACAAATAAATATAATCTCAAAATACCCACAAATAATAAAGCCAAAAAAAATGGACACTATTATATACATCTCAATATATCAATAATCACATATCACCCTCATCGGTATCAACCACCATATTTGTTGTACGGCCCTTCCGCCGTGACTGCCGGCGGTGGCTGCCGCCGAATCTCAACCTCCCGGTCTCCTTAAACCTTTGTTTCTCCGAGGGTACGATGACGCACTCGGGTGGTGGCACGTTGTACCTTAATGTATCATAGCAATATGAATAGTACATGTAACGCTGGCGGAAGCGCCGCATGGCGAGGCGGCGCATGGGAGTGACGGCGGCGTAGTCTTGAGCCTCGAGATCCTCGTGTTGGCCGTAGCAACCTTGGCGGTCGAAAACCTCTTGGATGGGGTCGACGGAGCAACCCTTAAGGACTAGGTCGTTAAATTGGGTCACAAAAGGTGCATACTTGTAATTTACTTTGTATTTACCACCAGACGTTGCCCAATTTGATGCATCCCAAATGGTCGCATACAGTGACATTGGCTTCGATGGGTAATCACCTCCCATTTTCTCACTTCGTAACACTTCTCTAATCGGAACTTCATCAACGTAAAAACTGCACCAATTCAAAAATATAGTCATAAACATAATCAATTACAAAAATCAGAAACAAAGTAGAGTATATATTCCCGTGAAATAAAAAATATTTGCCAGCTATGTTAGTGTTGAGTTAGGTGGGAATTATGGGAACGGGGTTTGGCAAACGGTGTAGGAATCTATGAGCTTGCTTTAGTTCGGTAATCTTATACAAACATTTGGTGGCAAGTTTTGAAGAGATTAAACAAAGAAAGATCACATGTTTCATTATACGGTGTGAACTGATTCGAAGAATAGTTGGAGTTGGACCAATAGCAATACCCTTCTGCTTGTGGTGTACAATTTTAAATTATGCTTTTCAAAGGGCATGATTGATAATTATAATTATGCAGTAAGAGTTTGATTAAGAAAAATAAAGCCCCACAATTAGGCAGATAATAGGGTAGAGAATGAATTCAAAGGTTTGGCAAGGCATTATAAGGAGAAGGAGCGTGATGGATACGTATGACTCAAAACAAAAGAGTCATATCACATGTGTGTTATACACAAAATATAAGGATAAGCACAGATTTAAGTGGGGAAAAGTAGTGGATGATTGTTTAATCTATCATCATCATCACTGTATATGCATACGTGAATTAAAATAAAAATAAGAATAATTTAAAAAGGCACATCAAACAAAATTCAAGTTGGCCATGAGTGTGGGCCAATTATACTATGTCTCAAACTGGGAAAATAATGATTGAATTCGAAACCCACACTACCATCTAAACCATCCTTTTAGTAATGAAAAGTATATGCTTTTGAACCTTCCTAGCTCACCCAAACCAAACCAGACCAAGTTGTTGTTGTTGTTGTTGTTGATGAGGGCGACGCATCCCACACGCAACCCCAAACCCTTTCCTCCCTCACGTTAAGTCAAACAAAACCAATTCAATACCAAAACACGCCACGTTAAAGTTGAATCCCATCGCATGCCAAAAAAGTATTTCAAGCACAAACAACCCAATCAATGCGTATGAACACACAAAATTATGTATAATCACGCCGCATAAATACACAAACAAACCCTTACATCACATTCTTCGCTGTCCAAAGGATGCTGTATCTGTGGTATTCCTTCGTCGGGTCGAACCACAAACGGTACCGCTCCTCACGCCCACGGTTCGTACTGCCGTTGCCGTATAAGTTCGTCTGAAACCGCCACGGTTTTCCGCCGATGTTTCCCAGGAATTCAAAGTCCAACTCATCGTGCGACTTCTCGAACACATCACCGTTTGATGTCTGTACCAGGAAAGAGAGAAAAATTAACCATCCATGATAACCATGAACAGAATTTTAAAAATTATCACAATTCTAATCTATTGTTAAGGATATATATTCAAATGTATTCATACCTAATTTTTCATAATACAAAAAGAAATACTGAAATACTAGTGATAATAATAAGCCTTTGTTAAACCAAGCATGCTATACTAAGCCATCATTCGTAGTTCACCGTTTGAACAGTTCATTAAAAAACTACTAAAATTCTGACGTAAATTGAATGGAGTTCACCGACCATCAATCTGTTTTTGACTTTGCTACAAGTTCGGTAGTTTCTTCAGCAAATTAAAGGACGCTTGACTAATATTTAGCGTGTTTTACTAATCATTTAAAAAAAAAGGTAAAGATAAAGAAGACGAAGAAGCATTAAAAATCCGGAATTCATGTTTTCTTAAAATGCATACCATTCCCCCCAGAAAATTATTATAATTATACAATCACTTAAAAGAAACATTGATGTCTGCAAATTTTTGTTCTCAATTTGCTTTAAAAGAAAACCTTGTTTACTTACATAAAAGGCCACGCAAAGACCAGCAGTATAATTCGACGGTAACTTTATTCTGGCGCTGAAGAATCCATAGTTGTACATATTCGACGATATAAAACCCGAACCTGTTTCATTACGATATAAGAATTAATGTTGAGAAAAAGAACACAGAAAAGGAATAAAATAAAACATTAAACCTTAATTAATTTGTGATCATACGTAGATGACGTAACATTTACCTGTGAAGCGATCGAGGAGGAGTTTTACGCCGTTGCCATCGGCGGAGCGAACAACGTTGTTATCTCCGAAGAGCGGAGAAAAGCCATCGTTGAAGGGTATAGTAGCGAGGTCGAAGGCTGCGTTAACGAAACTGAAGAGAAGCAGAGAAAGTAGCAAAAGAAACGAAAGTTTGGGTATTGTCCCAACACAACGTAACATATGATCCATACTAATTTTATTTCAGTTTCTCTCTTCTTCTTCTTCTTCGGTTTTTCTCTCTCCACCCTTTCTTTTCTCCCTTCACTCTATATTTATACACAATAAAAATCACATTAAATCACTACGGACAAAACAACGCTCATATATTCGGTTTTTTTTCTTCCTTTTTTTGTGTCCAAACTTATCCTTGACCGGGTGGTCAAATTACCAGGGTGCCACTGTTCTAGGTTGCATTTTTTGGTGGGCGCAAAATTATGAATAAAAATATTTTATAGCTTTAAGGAGAATATGTGCTTATCGTTAGGTTGCTGCTATTATTGTTGGATTGAACAAATATTTTTAGTGTTTAAGGGTAAGTGTTATATTGTGAACCTTTTGGGGTGGCACCAAATATGGTGATAAGGATTCATAATTTGTTGGGTTGAATGTGTGTACAAGGGAGGTTTCAATTAATAAAAATAAATCATAATTTAGCATGATGATGACCCGAGATATGAATTTAATTTTCTTGAAAACCCTTAGATTTTTGCACTAATATTGTATGGTGTTGGTTACATTTCACATCTTTGGTGGCATTATATGTGACAAAATAATTGAACCGACCCATAACAACTATGAAAAGAAAAAAAAAAAAAAAGTCTTAGTGGAGGGTGATGGCTTATGACCTCCACACGTGTACTACAAGGTGGCAAAGAGCCTTATCTAGCTTGAATTTTAAGATTATTGTGTCTTTCCTCGTAAGTTTTCTAAACTTAATCATACATGGTGTTAGTCAAATTACAAAGTGGTCAATGATTGGGTTTTAAGATTAAAAAAGTTTTTTATTTTATTTGATTGCTAAATATTCAAGCAATTTTACGCTACGAATTTTCTGTTCAACCTTTTAATTTCTTTTTTTTTTTGTTTGTCTTTTTTAAAATATATAATATTTGAAAGGGTTATTAGAATATGCCAAGCTTGTGACTTGTAAGATGAATATATTGACCAGCTCAGTCTCAAAAGCATCACACCACATAAGAAAAAACAAGTTGAAGAATATGAAAAAAAGATAATTCTTTGAAAATTTCGTATACGAGGAAAAAAAATAGAAAAGCGGGTTTTAGAATAAGGAATTTTTTTCGGTAATATATGTGACAACATGAGGGCATTATCGTCTACAGAAAAGGTGAAGCCAACACGAGAACTTTGCAGAAGCGTGTGAATAGATATGCCTCTCGTAATATGAATGGAAAGACAGGGGTGTTTTGGTAAAATAGGTTCGGTCTATTTTAACGTCAACTTAAGTATTTGGAAGATAACGATGGAGATATAGAAGAAAAATATTAAATAGGTTAAATAATATGATGGAAATGGAAAAATAAAACAAAAAAAAAAATTAAATACATAACTACACTTACTTAATTGTAGTTAAGCTATAATTGTACGTTAGAAATAATTCCGTTTCTTTTTATTAAGTTGAAAAAATATATCAATTCCTATAATTGAATTAAAAAAAATTGTAGCTCTTAAATTTCAAACTCTGTGAAATTTTTAAACTCTTTCGATAAATTCAAATAGTTTAATATACTGGTTAAAAGAAAACAATTTTATAAATACATCCTTCACTTTGTATTTTTTTTTTTTTCACTTCAAATGAAATAAACCATACTAGAAAGGAAAATAAACCCAATATTTCAAGGGAATTTCTGTGTACCAAATGAAATTGTGTGTACACAGAAAAAAAGGAATTTCTAACTTCAGAAGGTTAATGTTTTCTTGCTTTCTTAGAAGAATATTTTTCTTGTCTTTTCTATACAAAAATTCCTTTGGCAACCGTTAAATCATTAATCCTAGAATTAAATTGATTTAATCTCTCTAAACATTAAATGGCACAACTATTTACAGGATGGTTACGAACCGTGTTGCCTTTGTTGGTTAAATAAATAATCAAATCAAATCCAAGCATTTCTGTGTTTCACAAATATTAATAATTAATTTTCACACCTTTTACTATGGAAAATAGCTGATTTGATCACAAGATTTTTGCACTTGTTACTTTTTTTTTTTGCAGATACAAATTTAATGAGTATTTTATACCTAATCCTTGTTATTTTCCTTCTATGTAATTATCCCATTCACTTGATTATTGAATCCATTCAATAAATAAGATCAAAGGAAAGAAATAAATTACAAATATTAGCTTTATTTAGACAAAATTTTCAATAAATATCTGCAAAGACAAATAAGATGAAATAAGTTTAACCTGTCTTCTTAATAGTTTTTCGAGTTTGTTAACCTTTTGCACCATTCATATAATAGTAAAGTTTTTAAATATCTTCTTTAATCAATCAAAATCTTAAAAAATAGCAAAATTTTAAATAATATTTGATTATAATTAAAACTGATTTTAATTTAGTGATGTATATGTTGTTCATAACTCTCTTTTCTTGGCTTTAATCTCATCACTCTCCATTTATTTCCATAGTCATGAGACAGATTTTAAAATTGCACTTAGCATTGATTTTGTATTCTTATCACAAGCAAAGGTGATTTTATATAGAAAATAATTTAAACTATGTTCAAAGCTGATACTTTCACTTTTGTTTGATCTTCTGGCAGAAAGGGAAATTCGGCTTTGACGATAAGAAAACTGTTTTTGATCTTACAAAGAGTTGAAAATGGTAAAAAAGATTAAAAAAAATAAATAAATCACAGCATATAAAATAATAGTCTAAATAAATGGTCGTCGTGAGTTGGAATTGGAACATGCAAGTAATAGAAATAGAAAAGATATTTATACTGGCTTATTGACATAGTAAAAGTAATAGAAAAATGGAAGAAAGCAAAACTAAAATGAGAATAAACATAGAAATCAATAAATTAAAATAAAATTTAATTATAATGAAAATATCTTTTAAATATTTATTAACTTTTCAAGACTTTTTTGTTTTTAAAAACTCTAACCTTTATGCACTTATAGTACGTAAAATGATGTTTTTTTCTTCATAATGTTATGAATTCAACCATTCCTTTGATATATGTAGAACATAAAATCTCATATAATTCATAAATTATTTGACACGTCATCATTTACCTTTTTTTAATTCTATAAACATTAAAAAATACATATATAAATGTTAACTATAAGATTACGTACACGAATACTCAAGTTATTTAAAATTTGAGTCAGCAATCTAGAGGATAATATGAAATTATTTAGAGGTTGAATTATTATTTTTTCTTTAACTTTATATTCATGATGCAAAAGATATGATATTTTATATTCAACGTTTCAATTTTATTAATTTTATAAAATTTATTAATAAAAGTAAGTGCTCAAGATTATTCTTAGAGAAAGATGTGGTCTATCACGGTTTGTCTGCATTTGTTCGAAAGATTTATATTTCATAAAAAAAGATCAGTGTTTACTCCAAAAAGAATATATATATATATATATATATATATATATATTATATAAATTTCTCTTAATTCCATTCAGCAATTTTAATTTCGAATTTTTTTACACTGGCAAGTTCATTGGAATTTCACTTTTCGTTATGTTAAAGCAAACTTAAAATAAAGATAATATATTAAATAAAAAAAATCACTTGCTATCTAAGTTATAATCAGTTGAAAAAATTTATATCTTTCAAAAGAAACCAACACATAGAATAACCCTTTACAAATTAATAGTATATATATATATATATATATATATATATATATATATATATATATATATATATATATATGTGTGTGTGTATGTGTGGCATGACTAGATTACTTGAATATACAGTTAGTACACATTCAACTAGTTAAATTCGGATGATCGACATTAATTAATTTTCAATGGTGTTTCTCTTCCTAACCATTTAAGCTGAAAATTATGTTACATGTCTTCACAATCACAACTTGGAATATAAACACAGTCTTGTTAGAAAAAAAAAACCACCAACAATTAAGAATTATAATATTAACATCCAATTCAATACTAATGACAATGTAAAATTACATAAATATAAAAATAAATGCATTTATTAAATGACATTAATTACAGTATTAAATATAAATACTTAACATTAAGATGATTAAATATTGCATTTATTAGACTTAAAAATATTTTTTTGTCCCTATTATCTAATGGTGTTACAATTTATCTTATGTAGCAAACAATAATTTTTAAAATTATAACGTCTTTATAAAATAGATTTATAAAATAGAGAATAAAATTAATATTTTTGAAAAAGAAACTCATAAATATTAAAGTTTTGACCAGAAATTATTTTCATACGTTAAACTTGAGAGATTAAAACATATTTTTCTCTAAAAATCTACAAATATAATATATAATATATGACTTTTCATAATATAAAATATTTGTGATACTATTCTCTATTTATCTAATTTTATAGATTAAAAATATATATTATTAGAAGAAAATTCATTATTACAAATTTTAATGTAGGTAAACCAGATAGATCAATATTTATGCTTTTTGGTATATATATAATATTTTAATGCGCTAAAAATTTCTAATAATAACATACGTTAGAGTATTAATTGGAAAGTTTTAAATATCGAACAGTTTATTTAAAAAATTATTAGTTTTAAATGCTAAAAACATATTATAAATCATAAAGAAAATATTATAAATTGTTTGTGTGAACAAAAATATTACTCGGACGATAATTTAAGAGCTCTTTATAATTTTTTTAGAATATTCTCATTATGGCACTTTTTTATTAATCTAGTTTATTACAACTTATAAATCTGGACAAATTTCATTTCTTTTTAATTTAGAAGAAAAAATAATTAAAATATGTTTTAATTAATTTTAATTAGTAAAAACATATTAATGTTCCTCCACCACTAATTAGGCTATGCATGGATGGAGTTTCACAAAGGGTGGACTTTGCTTTCTACAATCATGTGACTTTTTATTTTGTTATCTTTTTGTGTTACAATCGAGGCAAATTTCATTCATATAAGAAATCAACATTTTGAAAAGGAAATGAGCAGATTTATAATAAAATTGCCATAAAAAATTGACTGAGGCAAAGGAACAAACTACTCTCAATGGAATAAATTAGGTACTCAATTAGGTCATTTTAACTACTAAGGGATTAACTATATGACCCTATTAGATGCCAAACAACACCATAATAGTGATAGATTGTGTTTTTAAGGAAGCTTTTATATTTTGGTTTCATTATATTTTTGGCTGTATATTTAAATGTCAATAAATTATGCTTTCTATTTTAGTCTATATTTATATTCAATCCTCATATATATTTTTCAATTATTAAAATTAAATTCCTTTTCGAAGTTCATACAATACTTTAAAGGGTTAAATAATGTTTTTTGTCTTTTAATTTTCACTGAAAATTGAAATTAGTCTCTTTTTAAAACTTTGACCCAATTTAATCCTCCAGCATTAGTTAAAAATGTGTGAATTTAGCCATTTTAACCAAATATTGTTAAGTTTATTTAACATTTTCAACGTGTTTCATCATAGGAATTGTTTACACCAATTGACATATTTTCGCTTCAATATTAATTAAGAAATTATCTTGAAATGTATTTGAAATGTCAAATAAATTTAACAAAATTTTGTTAAAATAACTAAATTCACATATTTCTAAAGTTGAAAGACTAAATAGGGCTAAAATTAGTTTTGAAAAGAGACTAATTCTGATTTTGACTGAAAATTTAAGGGACTAAAAACATATTTAATCATACTTTAAATCTAAAATCTTAAGACTTAATTTTTTTATATATTTTTTATTTTTTATTTTTATCTAATGTTAAATTTTGAGTTAATACTTCAATATTCCAATAAACTATAGGTAAGGATTAAGAAAAGACATAAATGGTTAAGCCATTTTATAATTAAAAGTGCATGATATGATGGTTTTGCAAAAGGACATTCTATTTTAGTAGTTGTTGAGAAAGAAAACGAAAAGGATTCTTGAGTGCAGGTTTTATTCAGAACCAAATCCTTCATATGGGATGGTATAATCCTAAACACAAGCTACAAGGGGACCCACCTTCCCTTCAGTTTTGTGGCAGCCCTACAAAAGTGGACAATTCATTCTCAGCTCAACAATGATTCGCATAGATTAGGGTTAATACAAGAATTAACAATTCATTTGGCATAACAAATCCATTTGAATATGGAACATGCCAGCTTGTTTCAAAAGCTTCTTTGTTACTAAAGTTAGAAAGAGAGATTCAGATAATGAAATGAAATTGATTGGAGAACAACCATGCAATCATTAACCAACACGAAAGAAAAGTGGCAAATGAAAATGCACAAACTAATCAAATTGGTTGGAGTATAATTAAACTTCATTATCTTATTCAAATTCAATATAAAACGATATGATCGAGAAAGAAAATTCACTAGAATATTGTTAGTTTTGTTGACAAAAATTAATCATCCACAAAGTTGGTTGATAATTTCACATGTAAAACTAAGAGAAAATAATTGGAGCAATCAGTTAACTACTTAGTCAACATCATTTATGAAGTTGGTTGAAAGAAATTTGAGTTGAATTTTTGCACTATGTATCCTTGGAAAAGTTGCAATGAAGATTATAGTTTCATAATCAAGTATTTTATATACAGATATCTTTCAAACTTGCTGAACAATTAATCAAATATTCTAATTAGGGTAGTTAAAAAATAGTAGTTAAGAAAAGGTTCATTCAAGAACATAAAGTGGTTAGTGCTAGATAATAGCATGAGAAGTTTATGGTATAAGTTTTTGAAAAGCTTAGAAAGCAAGATGTAATGGCCAACCTGCTCCCCTAAGGATATCAAGAGTCAGAAAAATAAAATATTAAAAGTTAAAATTCTATTTTGGTTATCTAATTTTCATGAAAAATTCAATTAATTTTTTTTATTTAATTTAATTTAATCTTCTAATTCTTTAAAATAATTTAATTAAATTTTTTTCGTTAGATTGATGCAATTTTTTTTTATAATTTATACATCAAATAATTTTACTTATAAAATAAAATTAATTTGAATCTTTAGATTTGTTAAGTGAAATGAGTTGATATATTAATTTTAGCAAAAAATTAATATCAATCTAATGAAAATAACTAAATTAAATCATTTTATAAGATTAAAGGATTAAAATTATTAAGAATAAAGTGTGAGTCTAAGCCCCACATTGACTAGAAATGAAAAAAGTAGAGCACTGTATAAGAATAAAAACTATAAACCCATTAACTTAAGATTTTAGGTTGAAAATTGTGTCAATTTCTTATGTGATTGGACTCAGATCTCATTCGTGTTATATCTTCCTAGTGAAACCCCTTCTATAAAACCTAACAAAAATAAATCAGATAAAACTGGAAATTTAATTAATTTTTTTATAAGAATTAGAGAATTAAAAAACACTATTTTAACTAAAATAAAATATAAAATTGGTATGGTTCGAGAAAAACGAGGTTGTGAAAGAAAAGGGGTAACATGGTTGCAACAAATATATGAAATGAAACCTAAAATTGGGGCATTATAGATTTAGGTTGAGAACCACTCTAAGATTGTCATTTTGTAGAGGCCCCATAACAACTAAGATGGGATAAATTACAAATTAATAGCGTTGAAAATTATTCAAAAAATAGTCTTAAAAGACGTACCGTGCCTGAATATATTGTTAAGATATGGTTGGATTATTACATTAGAGGGAAAAAGAGGTTATGATTACTCATACAATCACGGGTGGTAACTGTATTTACAAATTTTAGTGCCCACTGAAGAGTTTTATTCCTGGTTTTGTGCAGATAGGAATATATATAAGAAACCTAGATGATACAGGGAGTGTGATTCTTAAGAGAGTAAAAACATAAGATTAGAGTAAACATTTTTTATTTTCAAAATCCTTATCATTCTATAAATTTGTTCAAAATAACTTAAATACGAGTCTAAGTTTTATATCGATAAAAGTAATAAAATAATGTCGATCTCTTATGTGATTATATTCGAGTCACATATTAATATTCTATTTTAATAAAATCTCCATCATAATTATGGTAGAGGAGCAAATATAGGGTAAAGAATTTGGTGGAAAGATGCAGAAGGAGCAATACTTTGGATGAAAAGGGTGTAAAGGGAAAGTGTGGGGTGTAGGTCTTGGAATAGAAGAGTAGTATTTTTTAGGGTAATATGGTGGACAAAGTATCTGGTGAGAGACAAGAAGATACCAATGGGATAAATTATAGGTAGAGGATGCTGCAGCAGCATGAGTATTAAGCATACACAAGGATTTTTTTATACATTTACCAACATTATCTAAATGTTTATTGATGGGAACATTTTGTATCTAGTGTAGGTGGGGCAAGTACATATACCTAAAAGCTAAGTCAGTAAACTATATGTGTTATATATATACATTAATTTTGTTTACTGACAAAAAAAAAAAAACTATGAATTGTGATATTTGTATATGATGGTGAAAGACGTAAAGAATAATAGTTATCATGAAATATTAAATTCATCTCGAGTTATGTTTTATGGAGGTAAGTGAGGATTTTTTCCCAACACAGTCACTTTTTTTACCAATATAGCATAATGTGAGTTTCATTTACATTATTCGATTTTTAATATGTTTGTACATAATTCGATTTTTGGGAAACCCAATTCTGAACATATTTGTGGTGTTTTTGTTAAAAAAACATGCTAACGCAAAATCATATTTAGAATTCAGTTTTCCAAAACTTGAACTATGAATTAACACAATAAAAGCGTGTTATTTGAGTAAACAAAAGTTACAATATGCTATTTTGGTAAAAAAAAGATGGAAAGTGTGCTATCTATGTAAAAAATTCAATAATTTTGACAAGGGACTTATTTAGTCTCTCATGAGACGAAGAGGATAAAGTTTCAATTAAGATGACAAAATTTGGAAGAAAATTAACAACTTAGAGGGAAGAAGGAAATAAAAACGTTTCTTAAAAATATTTTCATGTAATGTTTTTTAGTTTTTGAAGAATAATATCAACACCTCTTTTGAAGATGAAAATATCATAAGAGTAATACATTTTCTAACCCTAATAACATGTACATAAAACATACATCATCACACTAGAAGAGATATAAAATAAAATGTTAGTATGTTTTTAGTCTCTTTACTTTAAGTAAATATTAGAATTAATCTCTTTTCAAAACTTTGAACTAATTTAGTATCTTATCTTTAGAAATATGTGAGTTTAGTCCTTTTAACCATATTTGGTTAAATTTATTTAACATTTCAAATGCGTTTTATGATAATATTAGAGTTATTTACATTATTTAACACATTTCCGAGTCAACGTTAGTTGAAAAAACATATTTGAAATGTTAAATAAACTTAACAAAATTTTGTTAAAAGAAATAAATTCACACATTTCTAAATATGAATGATTAAATTAATCCAAGTTTTGAAGAAAGATTAATTTAATTTTCAGTAAAAGTTAAGGAATAAAAAATATATTTAATCCTAAATTTATCAAATAGAAATAAGAAAGTATATACAATATGATTTTCAAGAGAGAAAGAGGACATTCAATTCATGTGGAAGCAAACCATAGGTATAACATCATCCCAATGATGATATAGGATATAATAAGATATGAACTATATCATTTTTGTGGAATTGTATGTGAACATATAGACTAACGTACGATGCCATATGAACTAAAAAGAATAAAAAAAAATAAAAAGATACTTACATTATCGCTCCTTAAGATTTTAATAATTTGACTAAATCAATTTTTGATTTTACTATGGAAAGAAGAATGATAGACAAAAGTTAATCCGGATTTTTCCTTAAATAAACCAAGTACAACGAAATGTTCATAATTAAATAAAACAAACTATCAAAACCCAAAGTTAGTGACTCAAATTGAACCCGGATGTCAAAATGAACGGTTAAAAAAGGGTTACATCTTGTATAAAAAGAAGATTGAGCAGATTTGCCTAGTTAACATACACTCTATGACCTAATGTTTGGTAAGGTCAGAAACCATTTTCTTTAATTTTAGTAAATGTAGATGATCCAAGCGAGGAGTTTAGGAGACGACAATGCAATATATGAAGAAAATTTGGATCCAAGATAAATTGTAGATTATATCCTTCTTCAATCAATTGACTCATAGTATTCTTAAAAAGAATTGATATCCAACATTACAAAGCAATTTAATTACGTAGTTAATTGACTGAAAAAATGAGATTAAATGGGTAAGTAGAAACATAAAGAACGAAATTTAGTTGTGAAGTGGTTGCAAGTGAGACTTAACCAATTCCTTGTAAAACAACTTCGGAGGAAAAAAAATAAAATAAAACAAATAGGTATTATCATACATATAACCAAAAGCACCAAAATCAAGTATCCGCGAACTTGAACTTTTCATGATTTGAGAAACGCAAGCTATTGACAAATCAGATTGGAATAGGAATAGAAAGGTGTGTTTGATAGCTAGATTTTAATCTTAAATATTTCTAATACTATGCATGAGAAAACTTTGGTTCAACCTTTTCAAATTTGAAAACAGTGGTTATCTTTTTAGAGAAGCCAAGTAAAGAAAAATAGTACTCTAAAATATCACTCATTTCTTGCAATAAAAACATTAAGGAAAATACAAGTACTTCACCCTCTTCTATTGCTAAGACCTCCCCTATCACATGTAGCAGCCATGTCAGAAGTCAATAAAATCACAGAGATTCGTATTAGTAAGGGTAGGAACATGAATTGATTGTATTTTGTTTAAGAGATACTAATTTACGGACAACATCACAGAAGTGTTGAATATCATATGCAAGAACTTCTCTAAGCCTTTTTCTAAAAAGAGTTGCAAGTTTTGAATGCTTTAAGATTGTCTAGTATATTGCGTTCCACAAATCAAAACAGTTGAAAATTCATCTTTTGTTTTACCCCACTGTTTACCTTTGTCTAATGGAAATTTTCTATCATCTTCTTCTAAGTAATCATGAAAACCTTGGTCAATAAACTAAACTCAACAAACTGGTGACTGGTATGATTGGTTGTTGCTTAACATGATGCCCGACATCCAGTGTTTACCAAAACAACCACAATCGACCTTGAGTAGGCCAATGCTTGTGTGAATGATCAAGACACAATGGTGATGACCAAAAAAGAAGATATACATGGAAAAATTGACCATCTCTAATTTGATATCAAGCTACTCTAGTACGAGAATTATAAGTTAATGTCAAAGGAAAGGCCTTGTCTAGATAGCATATAAATACAATAGAAGACAATCTTTTATCATATACAACTTATTCTAACAACCTGATAATTAGCAATACAAATAACAAGTAGAAGAAATAAAGTTTAAAATAACCTAGATTGAAGCTTAGAGAAAATATAATGCATTACTTTCCTAAAATTGGTCAACCATTAGATCAATCTTATACAAAAGATCCACCAAGTGATAAAGCACCAACTGTTCAAAAAGTATTTCAAAATTACAGAATATTTATATACGAGCAAACTGTAATTTTCTGATCTGCTCAAGATATTTAGAGGAAAAAAGGACGAAAATGCTGCCTTCAAAATACCACAAGATGAAGCAAAGAAACATAAGGAACCTAATACAGAAACATAACTTATTATCGAACAACAGCTTTCAACAGATAATAAAATTTAATCAAATAGCATTCCCAAAACACAGGGATTCTGATAATGTGGAGTTTTTATCTTGAATAAAATATACTTTTTAAGTTAAATTTTTAAATTATAAAATATAAAAAAAAAATTCAAGCAGGCTATATGCTGTTAAATTTTAAATTATAAAATATAAATAAAACTTTCCAGCAAGCTATATGCTATAAACGTGAACTACGATTTGTATAAGAACAATGCTCATGTGTATTTTACACAATGCATGAACAGTCAAAGCGCACCCAAGTAACGGAATAATTACTAAGTCGATCCTAAAAGTTCAGATAGTGCAGCAATACAAATTAAGAAACAAGGAATAAATAAATCTTAGAAATTAATACCGGAGTTCATATTATTATAAATTTCAATGAATAATAAATGTCTTTAAGAAAATGTTTTAAAAGGGATGCTGCATTTCTCTTGATGATACTGTCCTTTCACAGAGCTTAAAATCTTAAGCTCAAGCTACCGTCCAACCAAAAAGGGTTACTCATGTATTTCACGTTCTCTTCTAACATCATTTCCAAAAAGCTCAGTACCTTTCTAGTACACTAGTGTTTCAATGCACTCATTGACGGAAGCTGTTCTTTACGGATAAGAAATACATGTTATGTTACATGCCTAGGTCATGACAGAAAAGCACAAAGCAAAAGAAATGGACTTACAAAAACAATATGTTGATTTTTTCCTTGTCTCATAACATTGTGCAAGCTTAAAACAGAAGAACCGAGCCTCAATATTAGTCTAAATAAGTAATGAGCCTGAGTTTTGGAATTTATATCAGTCATGCTTCCAATGAAAATAATTGATGTGCATGCAAAGTAAGAAAAAATAAAAATCATAGATTCCCTAAAAACCAACTATTTTCTTATAGTAAATTAATAAGATATCTGCTTTAGTTGAGCTGAGTTATAGAGTTTATACCAGACAGTTGTATTGAACTTGAGTAATGTGCTTGCAAAGAAACAAACATTCTACACAGATGCCTGATAAAACATGACAAATATGAATGTAAGGACTCCTGAAATTACAGAATTTATATTGCTGTACAGAGCATTCTAATGCTATTTATTTTCTGCTAGTTAGACATCTTTTTGTATATATGCCTAACAACCCAATTGGCATAACACCTATATGCATGACGTATTTACTACCAGCTTGTTATCCTTGACAATAAACAGGAAAGCAAATACCTGAATTACATTAAAGATAACTGCCAAAGCTCAAGATGAAACACTACTAAAAAATAGGGTGATTAGAATAGACATTAGACTACAGGAATCACTATTAATGTATCCAGAAACAATGACTCTTATTTTTAAGAACTGTTCTGTTAGACGGGAACCCAGAATACACAGATTAAAGTTTAGGCAACATTCCCTCCTGGACAAGCTTAGTAATACCAAATTTACAAACATGAATTAGTAGACCTAATTATTTAACACCACCCACAAGTGATAATCTATGAAGGTAATGAAAAGGTTATATAGTTTGATTGTGCATTAAAACCAAATACAACAGTCATTACAAAGTACAAAAGAGACCAGATGTAGATTAGAATGCAGATCAGTGGCTACCCATGATGACTTAATTCCTTAAGCAATATCTAATCATAACTCAATTTACAACAATTAAGAGGATTGCAGTTCAATTAGATTATACTCTACCTTTTTTTTGTGCCTTAAGCTTGAAAGGGACATTAACTGAAATACGTTGTACACACAACATCCATTGCAAACATCACCTCTTAAGTATGGGAAAAAAACAGATAACTTTTGCAATTAACAAATATGTAAAATGTTAAATAGTTATATAGAAACAAATCATTATAAGCTACTTTGACTCAAGTGAAACTAAACACTTTCAATAATGAAAGAGCCCTATTTAAAAAATAATCTCAGTTCTTCGTTGAATAATCAATTTAATCAAGTCTAGCCACAGCCACAGGAATTGACTTGAGATACAAACAAAGCCCTCAGTATAGTGGTGAAAGAGAGATAATTTTAACAAGCTTGTAGAGGGAACTCTTCCTCAGAGCTAGAGGAGCTAGAAGATAACTATAGTAAATGAACAACTCCAGTTGTGTCTCAGAGAAGTAGCTAACTATACAGATGAAATGGTTAGATTGATTGACCTTGGACCCTTATGGGTATTTTCATAGAGCATTTAAAAAAGCTGACTCAACCATGATCTGAATACAATTTCATACAATCTAAGTTTCTAAACTGCAATTAAAGGGCACATGCCCTCACCTTCTTTAAAAAGGTTTTGGTATCTCACATATGTTATAGACAAAACACATGATTTTAGATTGATTGCAAATGAGAAAATGTGATAATAAAAACATAATTAAAACATAAAAAAGAAAATTACCAAGTCTTAAATGTTACTAGTCTGTCATATAGTAAAACATGGACTTCTTTCAGATGTATTAAATTAATAAATGAACACTTCCCTAAAACTTACCTCAATCAGTGGAGGAGGCTGAATAAGCATTAGCACGACACGACTATGACATGTAACAAGTTTATAGTGCTGGCTGACAAAAAGGTTAATCCAACAGAATATATCTTTAATCTACAGATTTAAAAAAGTCAAGCTTTACAAAGCAGTCAGGTTTCCTAATAAACTTATCTTTGTTGTACAAAAGTTTCCAAGGCCATCAATCTTAGCCACCCAAAAGTAAGTATTTTCAAAGTCATCAACAATCAACTCCCAACTAGTCTTTTAAAATTCTGAGTCTGTTGCAAAAAGGATTGTCTAACCTCAATTATCAATGCCACCAATAGTAAGTAAATCTGAAGGAAGTGAGGCGGGATCAAGTTCCCAACAGTCTTTCAACAGTTCAGGAGTTTCATCACAAATAAGCTTCCGTGCTGGAATCTGATGAGAAACTAAGCACATGTCATCCTTCCCAAGAAATATAATAGCACCACTCCCATTCTCTTGCCGCCTAAATACTGTCTTGTAACCATCAACCTTCTCAAGATACGCCATGCTCAGACCATTTGCCTCATTGTAACTTGTCAGACATATAACAATGTCATAGCATCTCTTGCGCTCCTCTGCATCAATACTTCCCTCGCCATGCAGCGCCCATACTGAGCCTTTCTTGGGGTAAATTTTGTAAAGCTCACGTGCTGCCCGGTCACAATCCACAACATGGGAAAATATATTTACCGAATTCACCGAAGTCTTCCTGGCAACCTTAAATCTCCCACAAGGTATATGAAACCCCATTTTCTCCCTACTAACTATCCTCCCATCCCCACTGATCTGTACATCCAACCAACTTAATCTCACTTCAAAAGGATTCAGTGAAAGAATTTCATCAATCAAGGCATAATTCCTTGGCATTCCATCGTCATCGTCATACACTGCCCACAGCTGACCTTTCTTAAAACTCCTTTCCACTCTATCTTTGTCAAAATCATAAAAATCTGAATCCACCACCGCCATATTTTCCAACTCCCCTTTATCAGAATCCCTATGCCTCGCAGATCTCAACCCCTTCCTCTTCGATAAACCCACACGCTTCTCCTCAATCGCAAGCGTCGCACTCTTCTTCAAAGCCCTCCCCTCTCCAACCTCTAAACCTTCAAAGTTTTTCAATGCCCGCCGCCTCTCCCCCTGGTTGCTTCTCGTCTCAATTCTATCATCCTCCTTTTCCTTTTCTAAACCTTCAAAGTTTTTCAATGCCCGCCGCCTCTCCCCCTGGTTGTTTCTCGTCTCAATTCTATCATCCTCCTTTTCCTTTTCTAAACCTTCAAAGTTTTTCAATGCCCGCCGCCTCTCCCCCTGGCTGGTTCTCGTCTCAATTCTATCATCTTCTTTTTCCTTTTCTTTTTCCTTCAACTTCTTTTCCTGCAACTTCCTCCTCACCTCAGTCTGAAATTCAGCTAATGTCATCATTTCCTCCCCATTTTTAACCCTTTTACTAGGTTTGGACCTCTCCAACACCTCCCCAACTGAACGCATTCTCTTCCTCAATTTCCCTTCCTTCTCATCCCCCACTTCATTATCCACTCTCCCTTCCACACCAATTTTCTCCTTCTTTTTATTTATCTCTTTCAACTTCAACCTCCTACTCCTAACCCTACCTTCCCCATCACCATCCCCATCACTCTGAACCGTTTCCACAGCCTTAAAACTCTTCTCACAACTCGGACACACCAATTCTTGACCCATATACTTTCTCTGGAACTGGTGAAGGAGCCTGCAAGTGGAGCAGGCGGTCCAAAACGTCTCGCTCTCCGCCTTGATCTTCCGTCGGAGCTCGGCGTCGTACTCTCGGCGGCGACTCCGGTCGGAAAGGAGGTGGAAGGCCTCGCCGACGAGCTTGAAGGCCTCCTCCGACGCCACGTTGGGGTTCTTGTCGGGGTGGAGGAGCAGCGCGAGCTTCTTGTACTGTCTCCGAATGACGCTGCTGTTTGCAAAGGGCTCAGCGCCCAGCGCACTATACCAGTCCGGCGCGGCGAGGACAGTGAGCGAAGTAACGGCCTCCGACACGCCGGCGAGGTGCGGGCACAGACGCTGCGCGCGCTTCGCGTATTTGAGAGCGGATTTGGCGTTGTTTGAGGCTTTGAACTTGGACTCCGCCATGGCCTTGAGGCGCAGCGCTTCAGATTCTGGTTCCGAGTCTGTTAGTGGTGGTGCCATTGAAATTGGAATGGGAGAGAACTGAAGTGAAGAGAGAGTGGATGTTGAAGAAAGTTGAGGGTGAGAAGAGTGGGTTTTGGGAAAGTGGACAACATTCTGGGCCAGGCCTGTAAAATAACGGGGCCTTTGTTATTCCAGCCCATTTTCGCAACGCTCGTTATTCCCAACTTTTTTTCAAAAGCAAATTGACGAAATTGTCCTTGACAAAAGTAGGATTGTTATATATCGTCGACACAATATTTCTCAAAATATACAATAGAAATATTCTTGCTTTGAATATAAAATTAACACAATTGAAATATAATTCTATTACTTATTCCAGACAAAATATTCGACAAGTTTTTTTAGTTGTTTATGTCAGATAATATATTCAAAGAAAGCTTGTGTAATAAATTATCATATATATATATATATATATATATATATATATATATATATATAATATATAAATTTATTTTCTTTATAAAAACTAAATCATACGTGAACATTGTATATTTTAATTAATAAAAAAACAAAGGATTCGTTAGTTATTTCATTGTAAGGAAAGATTATCCATTAACTTTTTTCACTATATACGACTATTTCTTGGACAATCAATCATATAATTTTCTACACAAACCTTTTCATTTTGATGTAAAAAAGTTTAATCCTGATATTTTGTTTTTCACATTTTAATTTTATTTTACTTTTTCCGTTCCTTTTATTATTGGGTAGCTCACAAGCTTTCTATGTGCTTAAATAAAATTTAGATGATAAAATTATATATTTTTCAAGTATGACATTGATAATCCGGTTAAGGACTATAATAATAATAATAATTATTAATTAAAAATGGGAATTGTTATGATGTTATTCATTAAGTCCTTCTTTTAGGGGAGATAAATTAGAAAAAAAAATTAACTTGTTTATAATTTAAATTGAGTCTGGAAGTTAAAATGTAAAAGTTTACTTGTTTTGTTTTTTTAAACTTATATATAAACTGATTTTAATTTGTGAAAAATTAATTTATGTTTTCTCTTTTTTTTATTGTAAAAGATTAAATCAAGATGTTCCTTGAAAAGCTGGTAGTTGTAATATAATATTTTAAAAAATATCCTTTATTAAAAAAATAGTTATACATAATAAATATTTCTTTTACATTGAATAAATTAAAAATGCAAATTGAAAGATATGATGAATTTTAAAATGTTAAAATATTTTCGTTAAATAACTTGCAAATTATCTAATTTTTATATTACGGAGATAAATATTTTAGAGTAACACATAAATTATATTATATTTGAGATTAGTAATAAATAAATAATTTTAAAACGTAGATTGTGTTTTGGAATTAATTTAAATAACTTATATGGTGATATATTAGTATGTTTATAATTAATCATTTTAAAAAAAATTAAATTTATATAAAAAAGTAAAGTGTTAGATTGATAGGAAAAAAAAAACTTTAAACATATTTAATTAAAAGCTCCTAAATTGTCTTGGAAAAATAATTCCTAAAATAGCTTATGATTTGTATATATAGAAGAGAAATGAAACTTGGTTACAACATCAAAATTAAAAACTTCATGCAACAAATTTGACAATACTTATAAAAGTTTATGAATGACATTGACTTAATAAATGATTTTAACATATATTTAATAGAGAATCAAGTCGTAAAAAAATGTAAACATTAAGAAAAGCTGTAAATTGATTATGTCAGTGTCATTTATTTGATATATTCGCAATGATGAAAAATAAAAAAACAAAAAGTAAAATAAAATAAAAAAGGAAAAAGAGAAACTGTGGGCATAGGGAGTAAATGGAGATTTCACAAACTGTGCAAAATGGGAACGAAAATCTCACTGGACAGCGACACCTTACGACGATCCATGGGTTCCTCTCCGTGAACACCCAAAACCAAACAACACAAACATTAACCTTAACCAAACAAACCCTAATTTTTGATCTGCCCCTAATTCATTCTTCCCTTCTTATCCATTTTGAAATTAATTCTGGATCATTTTTTTTGCTGTATTTCCCAAATAAAATTCTCCTAAAAACCTTCCTGCTATTCACTGAATCCATTTTTCTTCACAATTTTTATTCGAGCATTTGATTGTCGCTTCTTCCGCTTGTTTTTGTTATCCTCGGCAGATCAGCTTTTGCTACTGCTTCTGCTTCTGCTCCAGCTTTGGAGGATCCACAGTCTCTTTCTGAGTGGTAATTTGAAAATTCTCAGCTTGAATTTTATTGAATTGTTCATATTGTTAGCTTTTTGCGATGCATAAATTTCACTTTGTATCCTGGGTTTTATCTTGGTTTTCTGAGCTCTGGATATTGTTGCCTTGTCAATTTTGGTGGAGATTAATGCTGTAGTGTTATCATAGAGTTAAATAGAACTTGCACCATCTTTGGTTTGGAGATAAGATAACGCAGGGCACCATTAGAAGTTGGATTTTGATCTAGCTTTGCATTGATTGGGAGGGAAAAAAGGATTAGTGCCTTGGTTGGTTCTTATTGTTACAATTGATATTGGCGATATAATGATTTTGTAGACTAATTCAATATGAAAATCATGTGATTCAAGTGTTTTATCTAACTTGCTCAACCTTACAGTGATTTGTTTGTAAGTTTTGAAGGAGAATAGTGTCTTTGAGGCTGTCTTGTAATGAAAGTTATGTTTGGTGCAGGATGGTTTAGTGTATACTTTTAAGATACTGATATTAGAGTATGGGCAGCAGTGAGATGGATAAAGCTCCAAAAGAGAAGGAGTCAAAGACGCCACCACCTACATCACAGGTCTAACTTTCTTTATGTTATCTCCATTGATTCTTGATGGTTAGTACATTTGTTGTGACGCCAAAACATTGTTTTTCCAGGAGCAGGCTTCAACCACCGCTACTGGAACAATTAATCCTGATTGGCCTGGATTTCAGGTTTCTAATGAAACACTCTTTGTTGGCATTACTAGCATATAATTTTTATTATTGTCAAGATTGAATTTTGGTTCACCCAGCTCCCTTATTTTCTAGGCATATTCTCCTATACCTCCACACAGTTTCTTGGCATCAAGTCCACAGGCTCACCCTTATATGTGGGGTGTCCAGGTAATTGTCACTTCTATTATAACTCTCTCTTATATTATAAATACCAATCCCGCCTACACGATAATGTTAATGTTTAAATTTGTTTTGTGCTATTGCTTAGTCAAATCTAAAACCTAACTGGACCATACTTAAGCTGTGGCCAAATGGAAAATATTGAAGGTAATTTAGATATTAACTCCCTGTTCTCTTTGAGCTCTTGCTATTATGAAATTTATAAGATTTTAGGCAGGGTAGGTAGATGAGAGGTGATAGGCTAGTGAATAATATAAATTGGTATACAAAATATAAAGCAATATCTTTTATTAGTTCTGATACTAGTTTCATAATTGTAATTGAATATGAAAACAAATCATGAAATACAATGAAGCGTGAAAATTAATCCTAGGATATTTTAAATTATGCCATCGTTCATATAATAATTGTTGGATATCCCTAATCAACTAGAGACTTGGTTAAATTATAATTTATAAGTGAGTGCAAACTTAACTTGCAAGCCAATTTTATGAGATTGAGTTAGGCTTGAAGTTCACTTACTAAGAATGTTATGAGATATTTTCTTGATATTCTAATACTCACTTTCCTCTAGCTAAAGTCTTAAGCCTTTTACAAATGAAACTGTGAAAAGGAAAAAGAAAAAGAAATATGAAGTGGTCTTTGTAATGCTGGAGATGTTGGAGATCAATATATCTGGTAATATAACTTCTCAAGGGGGCTGGAGCAATCCTTAGGTTGAAAAGCTGGTTGGAGAGTCCCATGACCAAAGAAGAGATTTTGTTTGGGTGATCATTACCAGAAAATTTCTGCCTAGGAGTTATATATGGAGAAAAAACTTCAACTTCTATAACATACAGTGTAAAAACTTTGGAGACCTTAAAAATTTGGATACATGACCTGCAGATTGTATTTGGGGCTAGTGTGAATCATGACCAAATCCAATCACCTGAAGAATGGCAGGAAGAACGTCACCATCAATCTATCAATCAGTACAAAGTCACTACTGACATGATCATTAGCTGAAAAAGAAGTCACCAACTGGTAGAAAAGTCAGTGTCACAAAAACAAACATCCAAAAAGAGCCTAACAGCCAAAATCAGAGATAACCACAAAAAGAATGCCAAGAATCAAGTTGAGACAGCTGAAAACAGCTAACTCTTGATGAATGCAGGAAAAGCATCAAATTTGAGTGTCAAACACAACTTATTGGATGCCAGATGGCGCAGTGAGGCATTCACAATGGAAAAATGGTGTAAATATGGGTTTACATTTTTCAATGCACTAAAATAAAGGATGTCAAATATGGGACAGTAACTGCAAAACAAAGACCTCGATCTGGTTGGTAAAGGTGAGACCAGATCTGAAGTGAGAAGAACAGATCACACACCAAGCAAGATGGTGGCTGATGGAAGAAGGGGTATAGATTTTGGAACAGTGAAATATTGGTCATGTGTGAGTGTGAATTGCGCTGACATCATGGCAAGGCTACATCAGTGGCAGGTCATCTGCAGCACATTGGAGGGCTGGCTGCCATTCAAAACCGTGACATGACTGTGAGGGAGAAATGGTTGTTGCAAAACCACATGGTAGAGAATGACAAATGACAGTCGCTGAAAATCAGCATTAGCATTGATGGACTAGGTCATGGAAGATGGTTTTGATGACCATGTTGAAATTATATGGGTTTTATGTGGGGTACGAGGAAGTGTGAGATTTTGGAAGTGAATAATTTGAAAATCATATGGTTTTGATGTAATACTAAATAGAGAGCCTTAATCCCTATTAATTTAAACTAATATTAGATTCCTGATCTTTATTGAACAAGGAAGCAAATCATGAAATATAAAAGATGATCTAAGAAACTCTAAAATACTTTAAGATACAATAATGTTATTATGAGATTTTTTTTGGTTATTCTAATCAACAATAATCAGCAAACAGCATGTGGAAGAACATTAATAAAACTAAATTTACCTAATGACTTGATTGCCGCTTGAAGCTACAAATATATATTCATGTTTGATCCTGATCATATTCATGAATTAGAAGAGTTTTATACATTTCTAATTGTTGGCCTGAAGCGAAATTCCATATTTACCTTTATTTGTGTTGTGGCATATGATGATGGTGGACTGGTTAGTGGTGTGGTGCACAATGGTGGATTTATTAGTAGTCTTTGTTGACTGTTATAGTTATTCGGAAGGAACACAGTTATGGTAGTGGTGATTGGTGGCATGTGAAATTTTTATAGTAACTTGAGACTTGCTTATGGTTAGGACTGTATCTCTTGCGAAATACTTGCTTCTCCAATATGCATTTATTGTGATTGATGGTGCTCCTAATTCATTGCATTTTTAACTACAGTGTAATTATTTTGTTAAAGTTTTGTTGCATCAGGACACTGTATGTTTTAAAAAATGGAAGGCTTGAATGTCCTAATTAGGAGTCAACACAAACCATTTTTGCCTTTGCAAACTAATTCTGAAGATTTTGGTCCTAGATTGTTGAATGGTCTTGTTTACTTATCTTTTTTTGTTCTTCCTAGAGTTTAATATCGTGTCTACTCTACATCTAGTCTATACTTCACTAACAGTATGAAATATCTCATTTAAGTTCTATCTTAATATTTCTTTGGTTCATTAATGAAATTCTTATTTGCAGCAATTTATGCCTCCCTATGGTACTCCACCACATCCATATGTTGCAATGTATCCACCTGGTGGCATTTATGCTCATCCATCCATGCCTCCGGTATTCTTTGTAAAACTTTGTTTTCTTCAAGTTATCATGTTGAATCTTTGGCTGATCAACTACTTTTGCCTCAAATTTATGCAGGGATCCTATCCTTTTAGCCCCTTTGCTATGCCTTCTCCAAATGGCATTGCTGAGGCTTCAGTGAGTTTCCCCTTCTGTATTTTATTCTCATTCTCACCTTTTCTTTTTCTCTGCCTTTTCCCTCTTCTGTGCAAAACTTGTCCTTATCCAATTAAGGAAAAATAATTTATTAGTTTGCATGCAGGGAAACACTCCTGGCAGCATGGAAGCCGATGGTAAGCCTCCTGAGGTGAAGGAAAAATTGCCAATCAAAAGATCAAAAGGAAGTTTGGGTAGTTTGAATATGATCACAGGGAAAAGTAATGAACATGGTAAAACAACGGGGACATCTGCTAATGGAATTCATTCAAAGAGGTAAGATGTGTTGTGTTGATCAATCTTGTTAAATTATGTACCCTATTATTTGAAGCAAAGCAGTCAAAGAAAGGCACACAGTTTACTTCTAAATGTCTTACCTATTTGCCAGATTGCTGATTTAAGATTCTATGGTTCATGAAATAATGCATCCATCCTTTTTGCATGCCATAATATTTTTCTATGATATGTCATCAATCACCATTATTAGTCATTGTTTCTGTAGCTAGGGGGAATAATATAACTCATATTTGGAGGCCTTATTATTTAAATAGAACTCAGGTTAACATATTCAAGAGCAAATTCTTAAATTCAGAACTGGAGGAATGAATATGACTTTGATATGATGTCCATCTATTGTTGGTAACATTTGCTTCCATATCTATCTAGTGTTAAAGGAATGAACATCATTGAAATTTATAAAATCCTTTACTTTTCTTGTATTCTGGATCATTGGAAGTGAAGTTACAAAATTGTTTGACTTTATTCAAATAAAGCAACTCCTTACGGGCTACTTTGGTACATGATTTTGTTTCAGCCCTGCAGAGCCTAGCATTATCTGAACTTGAACTACAATGTTAACATGTAAATGACTTCGGGTTCATGAATTCCATATACTGTTGATTAGGGAATAGAAACAGTAGTCAGTCACTTCCTGAAGTTGATTTTCCATTATCATTTTAATTTTTTAGTTGGTTTATTGCAGTGAAGCATGTCTGTATGCATTATTTTACAATTTTGTGCTTTGCTGTGTATTTAACTTTAAATTACAGAAATTGCATTTAATATTTATTTTATTGTTTTAGAATGCCTGAGAACCCCTACGGAGTTATTTGACATAGATATTTTTTATACATGGTTGTATTTTCCTGTAAATAATTCTTAATATAATATTGGGTTTGACATTGGTTTATTTTTATAATCCTGTTGTGTATGTTACCTTGCCATTTGCATTTGCATACGGGTGACTTACACTGATAAGAAATGTTGGACTTGTAGTGGTGATAGTGCAAGTGAAGGCGAAGGTACTAGTGAAGGAAGTGACGCAAATTCTCAAAATGTAAGTTCAGGGACAGTCCTCACTCTAATGTTTTGCACTATGTTTTCAATGTCCATCCATTAATATTTAGTTGCAGTATTAAAGGAATATACAATAACGACCAAAAATGTATTTAACTAGGTTTGGTTGGTTAATTGGACTGTATTTGATTGACTTTATTAAAGATCAAATTCTCGGGGATATTATTCATCATGGGATTCCTCTGAACAATTTCCTCTAATGTCCTCCTTGGTCTTTGCCTCTTTTCATAGGACTAAAAACAATGATCTACTCTTTTCACCAATGCTTCCGGTGATCATCTTTATGTGTTCAAACTTCCTTGACATAATATTTTTGTAATCTGTTTGCCGATTGATACCTCATCGATATTTTCTCATATGTACTCGTTTTGTATGTTGTCCTCTCTAGCATGTTCACACATCTACCTAAAGTTTTAAGGAGGATAAATGTAAAACTAGTGAAAAGAACATATCACTGAATAGAATACTATAGCTCTTTCCATACTGCCTAAATATAATCCCCATCCAATTGCTGTCCTGACAAACTTTTATTCTATTATTCTGAATACGAACTGTAATTTCCATAATACAGTTGATGTTGTGAGGGCAAAGACAATGAAAGACTTACGGAATTATTTGTTATTGGATTTATGGAATATAAGTGGTGAAAGTTTTCAGAAAATCAAGAGAGCTTATGTATTTTATTAAAAGCTTGTTACTAAAGTTTGTTTAAACTACAAGGGGATAAAACTTGAGTGGCTAGAATGAGGGGAATCAATTTGTATTTACATAAAAAGGTGCACACTCAAAGCTATTTATTTTCAGAGGGTTGATCTTGGAAAGATCATATTATCGAGTGACTTGATAAGTGTTGTGGAATGCTTTATGAAGGCATGTATTGTAGGGTAACTAAAAGTATGAGAAGTAACTCATGGAGGTGAGGTGGGACTAAGGATTTTACTTATATGTGCTTATAGCAGAGACAAATTATCCTTAAATGCAGGTATTTTGCCAATGATGTCAAAAGCGTGAGTATGCTCACAAATTTGCATGATCCTGTGAGTATGGGACACCCAAGCAACCCGGAAAACACACAAGGTGGAATAGGGAAGTTTTGCATTGTATTGATCCTGAAAGCGTTTGTGCAGCCTTGGGATTTGTTACCCAACTCATGTAGTTGGGATCTTTGGGTCAGGTTTGTAAAGATCCAACTTAAAAAATAAAAAATGATGACCCTTTTCGCCTATGAATCTCAATTGCAAATCAGAACCAAACTTCTTGTGTGACACTGCTATACTCAGATTGTGGTCATCATCAACTCTGCATCACTGTCACTGGCCATCACAACGCTACCATTGTTGTCTTTGGTCATCACAGTGTGTTGTTGCCGGCCATTGCAAGGCTTGTGTCGAAGTTGCCAGCCATCTCAGCACTCCCATTGCTATTTCTGACGCTCTCATCTCCATCAAATAGGCTTGTATTGCTATTGTCATTATGGCTGCCATTATCATCTGACTCTGCAGACAGGGACAGTATGCGTCACTATTCACTGTTGTTGGCTGTTCAGTGTTTTTCTTCTCAGTGATCTTATTTTAGTAAAATGTAACAGCTTAACACAATCATCCTTCTTTACTTAGGCTCGGATTGAATATGAGATTATAAGTGGAGTTGGAGTGCGGAGACCAAGGATACTGGAGGATATTATTAAAGGGATTAAGGTTATTGTTATAAAACAAAAAAAGTATTTAGTTTTTTGCTGTAAAACAGCATAAGCCATGAAGTATTAAGGGATGTTAAATTTTACTTTTTGATGTCTATGTCAGATAAACTATATACATATAAATGTCAACCATGTTATGTCAGATAAACTATATACATATAAATGTCAACCATGTTTAGACATCGGAGATTGGGTGTGGGTTGCATAGCTCATGCTGCTTCTGCTTGTGGGGGCACAATTGACTATTTTCTGAAAGATACCCTAAATAAATTCTGTGTTAGTTATTATGATTGGTATATTAGTATTTATTCTGTTTTTTTTTTTTTTTTTTTTTTTGGCATTTTAATTGAAATCAGGGGGCAGGCAGGATTCTTTTGAAGGTTTGCCGAGCTTACTTTCTTATGTTTCAATATATATAGTTTATGACTTTGTAATGTATGGCCTTATGTTGACCTCTAATGTTTGTGCGCTGAAATGTATCTTTTCTATTGAATTATAGATGAACCATCTCAAAATGGCACTTCAGCATATACTCCTCAAAATGGGGGCCTAAGTGCACCTCCTACTGTGGTCAATCAAACTCTGCCTATCATACCTATCTCTGCAGGTGGTGCTCCTGGAGCTGTTCCTGGTCCCACAACAAACTTAAATATAGGAATGGATTATTGGGGTACACCAGCTTCTTCCAACATTCCTGCACTTGCTAGAAAGGTTCCATCTACTGCAGTTGCTGGATCACGGGATAATGTTCAATCACAACTCTGGCTACAGGTTACTTTTGACTAAGACTGATGATATGATGTTTGTTAACTTGATAACATATTAACTTATGTCCTAATTGGAATGTTCATGACACTTATTCTCTGGCTACGAGATTTGCGGAGAATCTGATAGCTTTTAGTGTATTCTGGACGTTTGTAGGCTCAACTACAATGTGAAAATGATCACTATTTATTTACAGCGTAGTAGTCAATTGTGTGTAATTGCGTTGCAATTACAGGGTGGTGGAGTGGAGCAGCCCCTTGCTGCTCCCAAGTCACTCGTCACAAACCACATGGATGTCATGGCTGTTGGGGCTGTTGCTGTGCCATTCACAGGGTAAATCATACAAATTGCAGCCCTCACCACTGCTCCTTTGTTTGCCCTCTCAACTCGCAAGGCTCTGCGGCTTTGCCGTTGTTGGACATGGGCTGTTGCTGACCTTTGCCATTGTTAGGCACTGTGGCCTTTGCTGTTGCTGTCAGCCTGTGACCTTTCACTACTCTGCATTCTCTTGCTTGTTTGAGGCTGCTCTAGCTAATAGCAGCTAATGGGTTGGGTCAATATTAGATTTTCAGTGTTTTTTAATGTCTTGTCTGTTTTGAATGGTTGGGCCCGAGTCCAACTGCTTTTTTCCTTTGTTTTTGTATGTAAAATGTCACATAATTATAATAAACTGAATAATAATAATAATAATAATAGTAATAAGTGTAATTGTATTGAAAATAAAGTATAATATATAATATAAGAAAACTAAATAATAATAATAATAAATATAATAGTATTATGAAATATGAAAAACTATTTAAAGCATAATGTATAAGGTAATAAACTAAATTATAATAATAAACCTAATAAAAAATTATGTGTGATATAATAAATTAAATAACTATAGTGATGAAAGCTAGATAAAACATAATATGCAATATAATAAATTAGATAATAATAATAAAAAGATTCTAAATAATATAGTAACAAGTTAAAATAATATAAAATTAAATATATTTTTATATAATACAAGTTATATAGATGCGAAAGTAAAAAGAAAAGTTATGTATGTGTGTGCGTGTGTGTGTATTATATATGTGTATTAAAAACAGGAATTCAGAAAAGTAAGCATAATAGTGGTCTTCCTAAAAATTGTTTTCTTCCAACCACTACATAGTTGTGTTTTTGGGGACACCTAGTAAAATTCTTTCTTTTAGTCATTATGTTTTTGTCAATGTGGCATTTATTAAAATCATGTTTCTTTTGTATTGTAATAGTTACTTGTTAATTCCTAGCAAAGCCAAATTACTGATTGTTTTGGATTACTTAATCTGCTTCTGCGGACGACTGATTCTGTTTTATGACTGTTTTGGATTACTTGTTTGCTTAGCTGAATACTTCAGTAAGGCAATTTATTAACATGTAGGGGGTGTTATTAGTGCTTATTCTTTAAATCCTTTGCTAAATCTTTTTGTTTTTAATATGTTGGTTTAAGAAATTGGGTTCAAGAAGTCAGGTAGCAAGGATATGCACTACTGTCTGTTTAAGGTTATAATGGTTCTTTTGATCATTTAGAGAAGATATAGACCTTTTCATTAGGAGATTTTTACTTTGGTTTTACCTTACTATGGTTTGTAATCTGTTTTGGTCGGTAATAAAGAATGATTGAAAACATTCCTTTTGGGATTTCCAGTGTCTGAGATCTCTTCTCAAACCAATCTTTCACTCAGCAGAAAGCCGATAGTGTTGTCTTGCTATCGCTTTATGATCCAACCTCTACCAATCTGTTAGAATTCCAAGTTATCGCCACGAATGTTAAAGGGCCTCACTAAAAAAATCCGCCCATTTCCTTACCTAATATTAAACATGATTAGGTTGCACCTTCTTAACTTGTAAAAAAGGGTACTGAAAAATCAGGTAGAAGGCTGCCCCTTGGTGTGTTTTCTTGGGGCTCAGAAGTATGGGAATTTGTGTCCAACTGTGAATTTATGTTTGACATTTAGTGTTGGCAGCAATCCCATACGGGGGCATAGAGCCACTGCATTTTAACAAATGAACATAGTTATATTGATTTTTTCCCAATGTTGTTCAAAATGCGAGTAAAGTCACGTACTCATGATCCTGCGAGTATAAGGATGTTATGAGCTGCGAGGAGCTGATAAAAAAGGAAATAACAAGTTTATGAGGATCAGGGGAGGTGTGGATCGTTTTTTTTTATCGACAAATGTTAGTTGTTTATTTTGTTAGTGGGAGGAGTTGAATCTAATAGCATGATTGCAAGGTTGCTTGTCAATTTGTTGGATCATGTGCTGCGTTGATCCTTTCCCATTTTTCAGCTAGTGTTTGACAGCCTATTTATTGGCTACCAGCCTGAAAACAAAGCCCAACTCGTCCCTTTTGTTCTACTAGGGTTTCCACCCATTTGGAAATTAGAAACGAAACAAAGGAGACAGCTGATGACGGTGAGTGTACCTCCAATGCTGATGCTACCATTGCTGTCGAACAACCATCACTGTCGTCATTGACAAGCAGCAAAGCACCAACGCAGCCCCATCATAACTAGTTTCACTGTTGTGAGCACGGCACTCATGATCACATTTATTGGTGCTGCTTTCATAGTCATTGCTGCTCACTCTAAAGCATCTATGAATTTCTTAGTTTTTCTGAGTAATTTTATGAATTGTGAACCTATTTTTAGTTGTGTTATTGGATCTTACTAGTTATGACTTTGAGTTATTTTTATTGTCTGAGACCTGATTTTCAACTTTTATTGTTGCTTATTAGTTTCTTCAATTCTTTTCTGTTACCTTTCAGGATGAAAGAGAGCTTAAAAGGCAAAGGCGAAAGCAGTCTAACAGGGAATCTGCTCGCAGATCCAGGTTGCGTAAGCAGGTAATAGAAAGTACCCTTTAGTGATTTCTCTGGTTGATTGATCATAACATATCTTAACTCCTGTGTGAGTTTTGTCTAAAGGCCGAGTGTGATGAGTTAGCTCAGCGTGCTGAGGCTTTGAAGGAAGAAAATGCTTCTCTCAGGTCAGAAGTAAGTCGAATCAGGAGTGATTATGAGCAACTACTCTCCGAGAACACTGCTCTCAAGGTAGTGCCAGTACCATGTTCTGTATGACACCAATTTACCTATCCTGCAAAGAATAGGTTCACAGTGATAAAATTACATATTTGAAAGTTATTCAGCGAAAAACATAGATATAACTAAACCTCTGTATCACTCTCCTAGAATCCTTTTACATGTGAAGATTGACAATGCTTTTTGATCTACAGGAAAGACTTGGGGAACTACCTGCGAAAGATGATCATCAAAGGTCTGGGAGGAATGATGAACATGTGGGTAATGACGCTCAACAGAATGGGCAGACAGAGGGTGTGCAGGGTGGTCACTAGCACCTACCAACCACTGCATGCCACCTTTCAGGGAGATAATCTAACTTAATAGCAAGAGCAAGATCTTGTTTCTGATAGCTTGTAGTTCAAATTGTATTAAAGCTGACCATTTATAGTGTTAAGATATGTTTAATGTTATATGATCCTTCATTCCTAATTTCCCTTCATTTTTACTCATTCAAAAACCTGGATTGTATGTAGTGTGTGAATTCTGTCATACCTTATCTTTAGCTTAAAAGTTAGTGTTCCCATGAAGCAATATAGTTAATGAACGTGAGTTTGCCCATTATATGATCTCCTGTACAAGTAATTTATGGGGAAAATAAAGAAAAGAGAAAATCTCTGAATTCTGTTTCATGACAAGCTTGCTATCCAGTTGAAACGTTGCCTTTTAGATTGTTTTGCAGTACATGCTTACTGAAACTGCTTTTGTTTGGACGAATTAAGAAACCTTAAACTCCGCAGCATGAGCAAGTCAAAATGTTCAAACAATTGATGTCATACAGCAGTGCAGAAGGGGATGTGTCTCTGAAGATGTAAGGTCTCTCATGTTACAAGAGTTATGCCATTATTCGTATTGCCCCCAAAAAAAGTGTTTGTTTGATTTAACATTAATCTTATTAAAGAAACTACTCAAGGTAATTTAGTTTGGATACTCTAGTTGAGGTTAAGTTGCAATTACTTATAGAAAGTAAATGTAGATGGTGACGTTCCCTGTAAAAGGCCGTGGTAAATGGGGTTCCACGTAGAAAGATGGTGACGTTTTAAAAAAGTAGACAATGATATTTTAATTCACTTTTTTTGACTTACTTTTAATCTACTATTTTAATCATCATTAGATTATCACATCACTTAAAAGAATCAAAATAGATGATTTAATGGTAATTAAAGGAGTGAGTTAAAAGTGGGTAAAAAAATATGGACTAAACTATTTTTATCCTAAACAAGTTAATTTTCATTAGAAAAATAAAATTCAACACTAGATGTGTAAGTATGTAGATTGCAATTTTTTATTATAATTGGAAGACTAAAAATATATTTAATATTAAAATCAATTACCATGTTAATACTTTGTGGGGTTAATGTAATCAATTTAATGTTATATGGCAACTCATCATATAATGTGATATTAACTGTAGTTGTAGTTTTTGGAAGACCCATTAGCATATATTGAATCCTAAATTGCTAAAGTCACATATTAACTATACCTAGAAGACATAATTGGTGTAGTTGTAAGGTAAGACATTAGATTTGTGATACCAAAAAGCTAAAAGTTCAATTAAGCCATTTTTTTATAATTTAGTCCTTGTAGTACATATTTTTCGATTTGGGTCTTACACGGGATTTATCGAGGAGTGTAGTGGCATCCGATAAAAGGTCACAAAACTTGGTTAACAAATCTTGTAAAGATAGGAACATGAAATTAGACTCTACAAACCAGTAATGGTTTATTGGTGGTTAATGCCACAAATAGTTTTTCTACTGTGAAAAAATACGTGTACATTGTGAACACAAGAACAATCATAGCTTGTATGATTTATTTCACAGAATTCTTCATTTTTAGATTATACAAATATTGAACTTCATTTGTATGATAACACTTAATAATCGCTCAAATATGAAACTTTGATTACTTTTACACTCAACTTTGAATATAATAGTCTTATCCATCAAAATTTCAAACTTCTTTGAAAAAATGGCCGAAAGTAATGTTCTAAATCTAGAAGCATTATTGAAGTCATTCAATATTTAATAATTAAATATATATACAAAAGTTAAAAAAAAGAATAAAAATTGTTTTTAATCCCGTGATTCAAATATGTACCTAGGATTTCTCGAGGAGTGTAGTGGCATCCATGTGAAAAAACACAAAGTTAGTTAACAAATCTTCTGAAAAAAGTACATGAAATTAGATTATACAGTTCTATAGTGTTTATTAGTCCTACATGTGAAATATTAAATTTTCTAACAACATAGGTTGCAGTGGAATGAAGAGGGAAATGTTACGAAAATTACTATTTTCAATTAATTTAAAAAAATTAAGCAAGCTATCAAAAACTAATAAAAATTACTTTTTTTGTTAAGGAGAAAATGAAAAGAAAATTATTCGTTTAGTTAAAACCTTTTAGTTAAAGTTATTCTTTAATCACTAAAAGTTTTAATATGACTTTTCTAATTTTTACTCATTCTCTCGGTCAATATTTTAATGTTGTTTAACCTTTATGTTTGTTACTTTTTCTCTCTCTTATTTTTTATTCATAATTTATTCCATTTCTTGCCTATGCTAAGGTTGTAAGTAGAGTGTCAACTAAAAATATTCATACTTTAGGAGTCAAGTCAATGTAAAATATGTAAAGTAGCAAAAGCAATACAACAACAAACATGTTCCTCCGAGGCGTGCATTAGAATAGAATTTCCAAGGAGACTCTCACTAAGGTAGTTTCAATTATTAAGAGTCCATAAGAACAATTTTTTCAACTCGTGTCTTTATTTTCTAATATTAAAGATGATGGGTTTAATTTAATAATTATAATAAAATGTCTAAAAAAATTTAGGACGATTGTCATTGGAGTAACTATGTCTTCATACTTTTATTTCAAACTACAAAAATAATCAAAATAAAAATAACAATTAACTCAATCATTTTTATAACATATAAATATAAAATCATATAATAAAATGTGTTCGATAAAAAACTGTTACAAAATTTGATCTTCCTTTATTAGTATTCCACCAATTTTGAACAGATTCTACTTTATCAAAAGTGAAAGAACAGGACGCCATACCTTTAACAACCCTTTTATACTCAAATCCACTAACAGCCTTCAATCTTATTATATTTTAGTAACATTTATCTTTTATTATTATTATTATTTTAATAATTGTTTACAATTGGGTAGTTGTAAACAACTTCAAAGAATAAATAATAAAAACTTTATTATAATTAAATGATGTAAACTGTAAACCCTCTTTTCTTTTCCAGTTTCATGTAATGGGCCTGGCCCTTCGTAGGCCCAAGGCCAGCCCACTAGGGGACCCCCTATACCCCCCTCTGCTACTCATTCAGTGCTTCTTGTCTCCTTTTC
>Ga0214545_1001174_pt1 | contig 47804 bp, 47 predicted proteins | sample CNSS4metaG_FD_160064 | JGI IMG/M metagenome (GOLD analysis project Ga0214545, IMG submission 160064) | Root nodule microbial communities from cowpea collected in UCLA plant growth center, Los Angeles, California, USA - CNSS4 | ecosystem: Host-associated > Plants > Roots > Nodule | place: USA... | reverse complement strand
ACAGGTAGTCGGCCGAGACCGACTACTTGCCTAGATGGCTTGTGTTGATGGCATCCGAGTACTAGGTAGTATGTGGTTTTGATATGTGTACTATTTACTTGATTGAGTTTGGTTAGGTACAGTACACTTCGGATACGATTTTTTTCTCAACCCTAAGTGTAAGTGAACACACTTTAGAGTGGAACTATAAACAAATAATGGGATACTAGATATCCACTTTAAATTCATATTTTAAAAGTTAATTTCAAACTAAATCTTTTATGGTAGAAAGTAGACAAAAAAAATAATTTTAAAATAAATGGTAAAAAAATTTAATTTGATTTTGCTTTAGAATTTTTGAAAAATATGGGTAAATATGTTTGTATTCTTTAAACTTTAACATGAAAATAGAATTCATCGTTATCCCAAACTTTGCTACAAATTTGGTCTTTAAACTTTAAAAATTAATGGATATAGTTCTTTTAACCTAATTGCGTTAAATTTTGTTAACTGTCTTTCAGACTAATGTTTGAGCTGTTTACACTAACACATTCTAGCTCAAATGTAAGCATAGAACGCAATTTAACACGTAAAAAAAAAATAACATCCTTCGATTAAGAAGACTAAAAAATTTAATTTTAAAGTTTTGGACCAAAGTGTATCAAAGTTTAAAATATGGATAAACTTCAATTGTGAGTACAAATTTAAAAAATAAAAAAATATTTAACCATAAATTAAAAATAATATAAATAATAGAATAAAACTATTTAAAATATATAAATATTAGTTGAGTAATCTAATTAAATTTTGAATATAAATTATACTTAAATAAGATAAAAATTTGTTTTCAATTTCAGATTTCTGAAAATTAATTCTCTCTTGACCATAAGTGCTTTTGTTCATAGTAGATTCATTTACCAATCTAATATGAAATGCGAGTACTGGCTGGCTGCTAAATGAAGAAGCGTTTAGAAATATTAGGAATTATTTAGTTTGAAAAACGCTGTGAAATTTAATTTTTGTTTTGAATTATATGAAGAAATTTAAAATAAAATAAAAAAACATTATATTTTTGTACAGATATTTTTATGCATCAACAAGTGTGGAGTGGAACCAAGTCTACACGCTTGTAGACTTAAGCCACTGAGTTGGTTGAGTGACCGATGGGCATTGACTAGGTCGTCCCTTCTCTGTTTATTTTAAAATATTTGAAGAATCTAAATTAAAATATTTGAAGAATCTAAATTTAGATTTAATAATTTTTTTATAATAATAAAAACACACCTGTAATGCTATTTTCTTTTAATAATATAAATAATTTTATAATTTTTATAATTTTATTATAAATAATTTTTTAATATTTTATAGTTAATTTTTTAATCAAAAATAGTTAAATTTAAAAAAATTAGTAAAAGTAAAATAATTGTTAAAATTTAAAAAACACGATCACTTAATAAATAAAATTGATAAGCTAATTATTGTAATTTAAAATTTTTATTTTAAAAATAAAATTGGAAAACAAATGATTATAAATATTCTATTTATTACCGGTGCATATAAGAAAAAGTGAATTTCAATATTGGAGTGACCTCAGACTCTTATCCTCTTAGATCATCTTTGAATACTCTTAATATTATATTATTGTTTTAACTTTATATTATAAACTTAATAATGTAGATTTTATTTTGGACCATTTATAATGAAATTTGTTATCTTAAAAAGCCATTCATTGACTTTTCCAATGAATACGCCTATCTTGTAGTCCATAGGACCCATTCATTCCTGCAACAAAACACAGCTCAGTGCAAACAAAAAAGCGCCATTAATCATGAAAAACCAGTAAATGGTATCGTCTTTTTCGTAACAGGTAATGATGACGATGAATAAAGTACATATAACAAAACTAAAACCAAAATAAGATACAAATAACTTTGCAGGTCTCCATTTCATCTTCTGAAATAGTGAATATTAGAAAGTGAACACAACCTTTGTTTTTTTAAACTTGTTTTATCATTTATAATAGTTCGTTGTATTCAGCGTCCTTACAATTTCGTTTTCTATATACCCTGAGAAAAAAACTACTCCTGTTTTGTGTAGTTGAATGTGAATTATATATCTTTTTATATTATTTAGAAATTACACACTACTTCTATTTTCTTTATCATATCACTACTGTAGCAATATTTATCCATGACGGCTAACCAAAGTTTATGAAGATGGTTCCAAATTCACTGTTGATTAAGTTGTTGTTAAAAGCAACAAACAACAATGATGATTTTATAACCTTCGTCATTATTAACTAATACGATGACAGTTTGAAGAGTCATCGTTGAACTATGAACGATAACAATATGGACTTGGACCTTGATTAGAAGCCCAGAAAGTAACGACGACGGTTGGTGCCAAAACCGTCATGGATTAGACTTGTTTTAATGATGATTATGGTCATAACCGTCGTTAATTATGGGCTTTTTTTTTAAAAAAAAGCAAGCTTTGTTTGATGTATTATCCGAACTTGTAATTCAGAAAAACAGACCCAATCCATAAACAGAATTCCAATTTATATGAAGTTCCAATCCAGACAGAGTTTCAATCTAAACAGTTCCATCAAAGTTACAAATAACTTATATAGCAACATAAGTCTAACAACATAAGTCTAAACTACCTCTAAGTGTCACTAACCCAACTCTCACTAACTACAGATAGAAAGTACTTTGCCCATGCTTTTTGAACATAAGCTATTGCTCCTGAATCAATTGGACTTGGGTCATTGAATTTTTGCAAAAGTGTTAGAAAAATTAATAGCAATACATATGTAAATTAGGTTAAGTTAATATTAGTACATGAAATAAGTTAGTATATTATCGCATCCCAATCGCTTTCATAATTGCCTTGAACAATTGTTGTCATCCATTGCATCACATAATAGTCACATTCAAAACTCTCAGTTTGTTTATTACACTACACTGACAGTAATTGTATTTAGTTATAAATATACATGACAATACTGAGTAAATGAATGACATATATAGTATAAGTACCCGAAGGGAAATCTAAGTGACCCTTTTAGCATTGACAGTTGATCTACCACTCAATATACTTTGTCCATTAAAAGCACTAAAGTTAAAATAATCAATACAAAACATGAGATTATATATTCAAGATTAATGTATAAATGAAGACATTTATTGAAAAAAACGTACATATCAATTATGCTCTTCAAATAGGGGGGGAGGTTTATGACAAGAGAAAAACCATATAGCGGTACACTTTGGCACTAATACAACAAGCAATTGTCAATGACAACTACAATGAAAATTAGTTTAAATACCTCAAATTTTAATAATACAAAATTTAGACCTTATGAAATGAAAAATAAGGATATAGTTACCTATCCATATATGGAGCAATGAAAATCTTTTTATTTCGTTGCATTATGGAATTCTAGATGTATGTTTTTGTTGCAGGGTTCCTACTACCCATTGGAGTCATGAAATGAGGGTTTATAAACCCATATATGTCATTCTTTCCTGCTTGCACACTCAAACCATGCAAGTACCTAATTTAACAATGAAGACACACATTTAATATCTAAGAAGGAAACTATTAAAAAATGATTCACTTACATCATCCATAATTGCATAATAGACACATTTAAGTCCTCTGTGCCTGATATGATCTCCATCAAATCACTTTTGTATATGTACAACGACAACTCGTTTTCTCTGCCAAAAACATTGGCATTCCAAGGAATAGAAGCAACATTTGTACTCATGCTTGCAGTATATTCCACTAATGCCGCTATTGAATCCTCAAAATTTTTTGATACATGCAACTCTGGTTCATCTTGCTACAAATAAAAGCAAGCATAATATTAGTTAGGATAAATTATATACTACATATGAAAAAATATTACTACATATACAAACCAATTCAATTTGTGGTGTCATCCTCAAAAGATGTTTCGACAAAGCGATGAAGGTTCCCATTGCTTGTGATACAATACCAACCTCTGATGTCGGCATTGGAACTGAATCATCACCATAACATACTGTCTCCACCATAACCTTTACTAAGTGAGAGGGGAGAGATTCACCATGTAACATGGTTGAACCTTTAAAGCACTTCCCATAGGCCACCAATTGATAGATTAATCCAGCTCCGATCCATGACCATTTTGTAACGCGAAATAATTTTATAGTACATAAAAGTAATAAGTGTCTAGGGTCAGATACCTCCAAACTCAATCTCAACGCGTTGCCGGGGGTTGGACGCCCTCGGACTCAATCCTAACTCATTTGATAATACGCATATACCACAAGAATTCAACAAATACTCAAACTTAAAAACTAAATATTGTCATGCAAATAGAATAAATACAAAATAATAAAATTTAAAGCATTAATAACTAATAATTAAAACTAATTAAAAAGAAACTAATACTTACCCAGTAGTTCACAACCACGATGTTTCGAGGGAGAAGAAGATGATCCAATTGGCAACGCTTTGGCAGCGGCAAGGGAAGTGCGGTGGCAACGACTACAACGCAAGGGCAACAACGGTGGAGACTTCGCAAGGGTAACAACGGTGCGGTGGCAGGGGCCTCCACGTAGCAGCAACGACGCGGTGGCAAAGTTCCCAACAACGAAGCAGTCGCAGAGGCTCTGGCACAATGGTAGCAGCTTAGGGAAGCAGTTATAGCGACACAAGGAAGCAAATGTAGCGGTGGCAGCGGAAGCAAACCTCGCATAAGGACGCAGGGATGCAGTGCAGTGGCAACGAGAGCAGAGACGCGGTGCAACGACAGCGGCACGGTGGACATCACATCAGAACCCAAGCAACAGTAGTGAATGGTGGTGGTAGAGGGGACTGACGTAGACGGAGGTGCAACAGGTGGAAGTGAGAAGAATGAGCGCGAAGAGAAATAGTGAAAAGTGTAATTTTTTTTAACCCTCGATAAGCTCATCCACGACGGTCCTGGGAAACACCGTCGTGGTTATCACACACCAGCATATCAATGACAATTTTGGAGAGCACCGTCGTGGTTATTGTGACGCCCTGACTACTATATTAAATAATTATTATTTGATAAAAAGATATGAAATTAATTTTTTTACCATAAGATTTTCCTTGAGAGAACATTAATAATAACATAACTTCATATATATATATATATATATATATATAGTTTATATCTCTGTAATTGTTCATGAAATATTACAAATATATATATATATATATATATATATATATATATATATATTTGTATAATATTAAGAGTCTTACATTAGAATAGAAGATTATCTATATTTTTAATATCTCCTAAATATATTAATAGAAATTATTCATGAGTCAGTCTTCAGAAGATCCACCAATAATATCCCGAGCAACTCTCACTGAGCAAGTTCCTCTTTTGCTCATGCAACAGGTACATATGAAAGAAAAATATGAAAGGAGTGAGGTCTTTATAAGCCTTAAATATCAATCTTAATAAACTCAACAAACTATACAGACACTGGGGGCCTAAATTTGTATCTACAACCACAAAACTTGATCTTGTTTTACCAAACATATGGATCCATATTCCATTTCTAATGATCCATTATGAACATCAAAAGCTACTTTGGGAAGTGTTAGGTAGTTGAATATTTCTCATAAAACATTGGTACAATTATAATTATTTCTTTCTCGAGAATATTAGCCATTTATCGACCCACAAAAGAGATATATATTCACTACCTAACCTTAGCGATGCCGAGCAGGTATCGGATAGTCCCAAGTTTGGCCTATGAATATCCTAGTCTAGTGTGTTATTCTAAACTATCCAGATATTCACCTACTTGGTAAAACTTAGACCCCACCATGGTCCCTGCCTTTCATCCCGCAATGTACCAAACTATGACTTCCCAAATACAAACACTATGACACTGCTTTAATCTCAACTTATTGAAACCAGACTTAACTGACATGCTCTTGGATATTTTCAAAGGTCATAAAATGTGATGACTATCAAATCATGTCATTGTATAAACTATACACAAAGAATATAAAATAAAATAAAATTTACTTGTAATTTTCTTCTATCCAAGCTCACTAAATAAAATAATATTTATTTTTACTTTACATTTATTTATTTATTATAAAATAATGATAAAATAAGGATCAAAGCGAGAACTTTAAATAAATAACAAGATAAGGATTAGAATGTTATAAATAAATATAATAATAAAAATATAAATTAATCAGGACTAGTGCGTAACTGGAGATATATTAAATGAAATAAATAAAAAGGATTAGTTCATAACTATAGATAAATTAAATTAAATAAATAAACAGAATTAGTGCATAACTGAAGATAAATAAAATAAAATAAATAAGCAGGACCAGTCCATAAATGGAGATTAAATAAAATAAATAAATAGGATCAGTGCATAACTGGAGATTAAATAAAATAAATAAATAGGACTAGTGCATAACTGGAGATAAATAAAATAAAACAAATAAACAAGACCAGTGCATAACTGGAGATAAATTAAATAAAATAAATAAACAAGACTAGTGCATAACTAGAGATAAATAAAATAAAATAAATAAATAGGACCAGTGCATAACTGGAGATTAAATAAAATTAGTAAAATAAGGGAACAAGATCAGGATTTGTACATAACAAGAGATAAATTAAATAAATATAAGAGGATAATAAATGAGAATAAGTTAAATGGAAGTAAATAGAATAATATATAATTCAAAAATAAATAAAGGATTAATATAAAACCCATGAGTTTATCAATATTAATATAAAAGAGCTTAACCTCACTCCCCCTTACCTTATTGATTGAAGGGCACACTATAAAATATCTAATATTTGAAGAGGACTAGGATCTTTTTGAATTTTTGCTCTAAACTTTCTCTCTCTATTTTCTCTTTCTCTCTCTCTTCTTTTCTTTCTCCCTCTTTCTCCTTTTTTTTCTCTCTCTCCTTTCTTTCACTTTCACGTAACTTATTATAACTTCTTCCTTACTTGATTTCATCTCCAAATATATGTATATATAAGCCACACATGTGCTTATCTTTTTCAAATCATCATAGCTTTCATTAATTAAGAGATAATGTTTATCTCTTTAGTTTTTTTTTTCCTTCTTGTCTTTTCTCATGATCTTCTTATCTTTTTTTTTTCTTTTTCTTTTCTATTTTTTTTATCTCTTTTAGAAGAGTCTTCATTTTTTTACACACACCTATTTTATAATATTTTTATTAATATATTTTTATCTAATATTTATATATATATATATATATATATACATATTTTATTATTTTTGTTTTGTTCTTATTGTTATTTTCAATAAGTAAAAATTACATCATGATAAAATATATTTTTACTGTTTAAACTACATTTAGATAAAATATGAAACATTAGTAAAATCATAAGATTTTCTAATTGTTTTATTTAAAATAAATAATACAGTTTATTAAAAATAGGGATGTTACAGTTATGGTGCACATCAACAACGGTTAGATTAAAGAACCATCGTAGTTTTTTCTACTGTGCACATCAACGACGGTTTAGGTTAAAATCGTCGTTGTTTTTGTCCAACTATTTACAAAAAAGCCACTGCCTTTTTTTCCACAACGGGTGCGCTGGAACCGTCGATATCTGGTGTCGTTGAACAGTGTTTCTGCATTAGTGTATCAACGTCCATGGGAGTAAATTCTAAACCTGTTGAACTCCATAACGCTAGGAATGAATGCCTAAAAATAAATGGTCAAGCGAAATTTGATTTTTTTCTTTTAAAATATACATCAAAATAATGTCAAATTTTATTTTTTAAATAACCAAAATTTGAACTTTACATAATAATCCGTTATTCTTATAAAAATATTTTCAGAAAATTTAATTGATATATGTGCTGGTGAGGGAAAAAAATATAAAAGTATCATCCACTAAAAAACATCATTTAGTGCATGTTTGGAGGTGCATTGAAACATCGATTTTGGTTGAATCAATTTCATGGATGCAAAAGTAATTAATTGTTGCTTCTCTTTACACACAACTTTTTTTCTTTCAAATGGATTTTAAATGCCAAATTTACTAACGTTTTGAGTTGAAAAATTGATCATACATTATTCCAACACTGAAGGGGCTCCTTGGACGAGATTGATGGAAGAAGGAGTCTCTATGGATGATTGGCGCGAAAGCGTTTAAGGAAAGCTAGGATGGTGTAGAATTGAGTGGTGATGAAAGAGCTCTAAAAGGATCGACCAACTTAGAGGAGGAGGGCTAGAGGAATTATAAGAGAAATCACTAGCTAAGGGTGACTCTCAAAAGGCAAGGTAGTGGAGTGATCTCAACAACATAACTTTGTATTCATTTAAGAGTAATTACAAGAGGGGTGGAGTGTCTCATTTATAGTAGAGAGCAACTCCTAAGATGAAAACCAAATATAAGATGAAATAGAAAGCAAATGAGGTTGGCCATGCGAAGCACATACGTTTAGATCTAGATCTAGGATCCGTGAAGAGTGGATCACATGCCATGTGGAGGTTCACACATTCCATGTTTAACACATGTGATGAATGTAGTGTTCCTAAGTTAGAAGCAAGCTCTCAACCTAGTATTTTGTAATTGGGCTTGAATTAACCCAATTGATAAAGCTAGGTAAGAAATTTCTAGGTTTTTACAATTTATTTTCAAAACATGGCCTAAACAATTGGCCCAATTGAAATCTACTCTAATGGGTTAGAACAAGTCCATCATATATGCAACATTTCTATTGGAAATTACTTAAATAAAATAGATAAATCATAATTGAAATTCAAAGGTCATAATTTATTATTTCCCAAACGCGGGAAAGTTTAAAATTTGTACAATATGCTTAAAATCCAAAACAACAAATCCATAAAAACCATAATCGTTTTACAAGATCTCAAAATAACTGACTGAAAACTAAACTTATAGATAAATATAATCCAAATCCCATGCTAGTCCTCTCTTCGTCTCTAGGCACCACCAGCATCACCTAGAATATCATCTGTCCTCATGTGACAAGTCACACAATCATCACCAAACACAAACAAAAAGGGTGAACTCATAGACAGATAACAAATAATTTGATAAAATAAAGATTCACCCAAACTACTTTATTCTAGTTAATTCTTGGCCAAGATCCCTATTGCCCCAAGGTTTTCCAACCTATAAGTCACACAAATAATTGACCATGGACCCAGGATATGACATGCTTCCACGAACCTGACCGCTTGTGGTCCAGCATCTACGAACCTCCCCGCTCGTAGTCCAACTATACGAACCTCCCCGCCTGTAGTCCAACACATGTGATCCAACAGTTACGAACCTCCCCGCTCGCAGCAACTCTCAAGTGTGAGGACGAAATATATGAACCCCACTCATATTATCATGTGTTCACCACCAGCCATGAACCTACCCGCTCATGACACAATCAAGCATCTCCTGGTCCAAGTCTCACATCACATCATACAAAATGCAAGCAAGAAAAGTTACTTCCTGCAACGCTATCGCCTGACACTGCCTAAGTGCCACCAGGCGATACTTCTGCGTAGCTCGCCTGGCGGAAGCATCTTACCACCAGGCGCCAAGCGTTCTAGGGATGTCCATGATAGTCCTATCGTCTGGAGGCCTGCATTGTGCCGCCAGACGCTATACCATTAGCGTGCCAGTTACTGGTTTAACACTCCAAGAGGATATTTTTCTGACTCAACTATTCATGCCTAATTCTAGTTTACCAATCTACAGGTCCAACCATTGTGCTATATCTCAATGCCTAATGGTTAACATAAATTGCGCAAATTGCAACCATAGCACTACTTAATTCCAATCAAGGATAACTCACACACATAATCATGTATAACAACACCCCACATAATGCAGAATTCACCTTATTGTAATGTAGTGTCTACTATATGCCCAATAACACATTCACACCTACTTATACAACTAACACCTAACACTGAAGTTGATGTTCATGCTTGTGATAAAGACACCAAAACTAGAATCTAGAATTTCCACATTTCACACTAAACCTCATACTAGTTCCTAACCACACAATTACAATTCCTATGCAATTACCATTCAATATAAATTTCCACCTACACATTAGAATAAGTTCACCATCATATTCTATTCATTACTCATTCCAATCCCAAAGTTTAATTATCCTATTTTCGTCAACCCGGATTTACATTAATAGCCATGAAACTCAACCCTTGCGTCCAACCCAGCCAGAACATTATAATTGGAAAATTCCCGCTATAGCCTGACGACAAATCATGCACTGTTAGGCGACATATCAGACTCTGGGTAAAATCCATGATGAAGGATTGACCACTCAAAGAACCATGGAGACTCCCCCAAGGAGAATTACTAGGAGCATGACCAAAAGGGAGGATCCTTCTTCTATGTCTCTTTCTTTATTTTCCATCTTGATTTCTTGATTTCCCTAAGTTGACTTGGTTGACTTAATTTTTGTTGACTTGTTGACCTTTGAATAAGGTTGGCTCATTGACCAAAATTATATAAACTTAAGCCAACTTGCTAATCCTTGTTTAAGTTGCTTTGTAGGTTAATTTTGTAGAGATAAGCTTGATAGGTGGCGCATGGTGATTGGAGGGCATGAGTGATGTGGAGGAGAGAGTAAAGCAAAAGCAAAAGCTTAAAGCAAAAGTAGAAATTGTACTTTTTGTCTCTTTTGCTCTTTATGCTCCTTTGCATATTTGGAGACCACTTTTGTCTCTTCCTCCACCCTTTTGGCTGAGAATCAACATGAGAAGCAACATCACCATCTCATTTTGTCCCTAGCTTGGAGATGCTTCTAGAATTAGGGTTTTGATTGCTTTTCTAGTTAGCCCTTTCATCTTTTGTATTTTGCTTAGAGACCCCTAAGACTATCTATTTAAGGGGAGCTCTTCCACTAGTAAAAGGGTTGAATACTTTGAATCTAAACACTCTTGTTTTTCAACCTCTTTTCTGTGAGCTATCCCTCCTCCCAAGGAGTGGAAGACTCTTGCCTTATCTTGCTATGCAAGTGGCGGAACCATACACTCATCTCTAGAGCTTGGTTTGGCTTTAACCCCTCTATGAGTGGCGTGCTCCACTTCCATCACCACTACTATCTTCTCTTCCATTTTATTTGTTCTTCTTCTTTCAATGTATTTTCGTTTTGGTTTTGCTATTGTTATTTTCGTTTCCAAGCACCTTAAACTATCTATTCTCCTATTGAACTCTTGGAAAGGAACCTTCACATTAGATAGCTTGCTATCTTAATGTTCAGTGGGGATTTCCTTGAGTTTTCTTTAAACAACTCTTCACCATATTCATAATCTTAAAAGGAAACAAGATAATCCTTCATTATCCCAGTTTTCCCCATTTCTACAAAAACCTCTAATCTTTCCCAATCCAATCAAATCAGACAATTTCACCACATCTATAGGTAAGTCATGGAATGCAATGCACCTAATATTTTTCTACTCATATAGTAGTTGGACTCTGGAATTCAGATTCTTAATTACTTCCTACCAAACCCCCAAACATACATTCATAATTCAAATAGGGCTTAATTCGCTCAACACATTCATATGAAATACAATTTCCTAAATTTTTCGACAGTAAATTCACAACATAATGCATAGAACATATTATAGACATCACCATGACTTCTACACCTAAAGGTCAAAAGGATGCGTCGCCTGGTGGCACATTCATTATCGTCAGGCGGTTTCTGGGCAGAAACCTAGAAACTTACGAAAAACAACGTAAAAATGGGTAAGATTTCATGCATGGAGTCATGGCAAGGCACATTAATTCATACACAAATAAAACACCAAGGAACAACTCCCCTTATCTGGACTACTTGCTCCAATTCGAATTTAGAGTGCGTCCTTGACCCTAAACTTCCCTAGCTCTTTCTTCCTCTCTAAAAGTGGTTTCCAGCCCTAAACTACTCTCTTTTAGGTGCACGAAATTCACTCTTTCCCCAGCTGAACTTAGCCTCTCTGTTGGCTCTCAAAAACTTCTTTTATCTTACCCTAATCACCTCTTAATTATTTCAATTAATAAAAAAATGAAATTGTTTAATTGTGTATGTTAATGGCCATCAATTGTTTCTCAACCCCTCTAGTTTCTCACACTGAAGGCTAGGGTTTCTGACCCTTCCCATCCATGCCAACAAAAAAGAAGTTGACAAAAAGGAACCTATTTTACGACAACCAAGGTTCGAACACATAACCATCCAATTTCAAAGCAATGCACAACCAATTCAACCAACTCATGTTTCATGACAATTCTTACTCATCTAAGAATATACAATCACTCACCATGATCAAGCATAGTGATAAAACAATTAAATAAGCATACTAATGGCATACACAAGACTCGAACTCAAGTCCTTTCATAACAACCAAGTACTCTCCACCATTTAAGTTAGTACTATTCCACACCATAATTCTTCATATTAAAGGCCATAAAGGTTGCCACTACCCGCATTTATTAAAAAATTATTTATTTAATTATTTAAATTTCTCGGGTCTCACAATATCTTTACATCTTCTTTGGCCCAAGAAAATAACATTTGGAGTCCATGAATGTCAATGGCTTCTTGTAGGTCTCTCTTCTCATGTATCTTCTTTAGCATGCTTCTTGTGACTAGGCCTTTAATTGGACCTATGGTTGGGCCCAAGTCATCAAACCCCGAACCAAACACACAATTAGAAAAATTCCATGTCAGATAGATACCATAAATTTACATTACGAAGTTTAGTTAAAAACTAGCTTTAACTAAGCTTACTTGCTACTTAACGTGACTATTCAAGCTTCCATTAGTGAAGCTCTATCCTAGGTTGCAAAAACTGGTAAGTTATTCTTTAAATGACTACTTCAATTCTAAATTGAGTGAATGAAAATGCAATTAGCCTACAAAAGTATCTACAATTGAAGACTCATCAGTTGGCAGAAAATGTTCACATATGAATTTTCCATAGGAAAGGATCATAAGGGAACTTATTATGAAATGTCATGGAGGATATATGTGTTGCACACTATATTTTTCAATTTAACAAACCATGTTATTATAACAACATGCATATAACTACAAAACAAATACATAGTGGGAATAAAACCTCACCTTACAAACCAATTTTGTGGGGTTGAGTTAGGCTAAAAGTGCACTTCTTAATATGGTAGTGGTGTAATGAACAATAAAAGTCCTTTTGAAATGCTTTAAAATTGTGAGCCTGATTTCTCTGATTTAAAAACCTTTAGATGTTTGTGTTTCGTTTCTACACTTGAACATAATAAGAATAAACTGGACCCTAGTGCTAGGAAGTGCGTTTTTCTTGGCTTTAAAATTGGAACTAAAGGTTACATTGTTATCGAGACACATAATAGAGAAATTTTTATATCAAGAAATGTTGTTTTTCATGAGGACACCTTTTTGTCAAGTTTCTAACGAAGTTGCTGAAAAGGATTTGGATCATGATGGCACTTTTCTTGAACGTATGTACAATTACACACATGATGTTAATCAAGACACCATTCAGAATGGAAATGTTGATGATAATACTCATTCTGAAAATGCTGAAAATTTGAGACATTCTACAAGGATTCACAAAGCTCCAACTTTCCTGGAAGACTATCATCAATTGCAAATGTCCCTTTTTGATGAAAGTCTACAAAAATCTAACAAGGTACATCACCCTCTCAATTTTGTGCTTTCATATGAAAAGTTATTAAATAAACAACTTAATTATACTTTTTCTCTTGCATCTCAAACTAAGCCACAATCCTATAAAGCAACACAAAATTCATAATGGATAAAGGCCATGAAAGCAGGAACTGAAGCCCTTGAAACCAACAAAACTTGGGAAATCATTGATCTTCCTCTTGGGAAAACTTAAATCGATTGCAAGATGGTCTATAAGATTAAAATAAAGCTGATGGGAAAGTGGAACATTATAAGGCCCGCCTAGTAGCAAAAGGATACATACAACGTGAGGGCATAGATTACCTTGACATATACTCATCAGTGGCAAGGGTTACTATTGTTCGCATTGTACTTGTTGTTGTTGCCATCAAAGATTGGTTTTTGGATGAACTTGATGTAGATAATGCTTTTCTACATGGTGACTTGAGTGAAGAAGTTTATATGACCCTACCACAAGGTATGAATACCATCAATCCAAATAAGATATTATATTAGCAGGAGATAATTCCCTTTTTACCAAAAAATGAAACACTCCATTACCATTCTACTAATATACATATATGATATTGTATTAGCAGGAGATAATATGACTAACATTGTAGGTGTGAAAGAATCCTCGAATGCAACTTTTAAAATTAAAGATCTTGGGCAATTCAAATTCTTTCTTGGATTAGAAGTTGCCAGAACTCATGAAGGCATGCACATATGCCAGAGAAAGTATGTTATGGACATTTTAGTAGACATTAGGATGCTCAATGCCAAACAGGCATCCAACCCTATGGTCAAGAAAAATGAGATTTTGTTTGAAGAAAATATCAGCATTCATGATGCTTCCATCTATTGAAGAACCATCAGATGACTACTATATCTCGTGAATACTATATCTAGTGAATACAAGACCCAATATCAGCTTTGTCGTCCAGTTTCTCTGCTAGTTCGTCCAAGCTCCATCCAAACATCATCATCAAGCCATCCATCACATACTTAGATACATAAAATCTTCACCTTCACAAGGTATTTTTTACCCCAAAAATTATGTCATACATTTAAAAGCTCTTAGTGACTCTGACTAGGCTTCATGCTCTATGACACGACGATCAACCACTGACTATTGGATTTATCTTAGAGACTCCTTGATAAGCACTGGCTTCTACATGCTGTGAGATTCAATGGATGGTGTATTTGCTTGAAGATTTGCAAGTCAATCCTTCTAGCACTGCTAATCTCTATTGTGACAGCCAAGCATATATATAGCTCACAACAACAATTCCCATGAATGTACCAAACGCATTAACATAGATTGTAATGTGGGTAAATAAAAGCTTCAACAACATCATTTCAATCTTCTTCCCATCCAGTCCTTTGAACAATCTATTCATGTGTTTACAAAAGCTCTCGATCATTAAAATTTCGACAAACTCATGTCCAAGTTTAGTGTTCTTTGTATACACACTCCAACTTGAGGGAAGGTGTTACATTTTACACTTTTTTTGGGCCTTGTTATCCGGGCCTCTATTTTGGCCCATACGTTTTATCCCCTTTATTTGTTTTTTTCCTTTGCTTATTTGTATTGAATGGGCACGTTCATTTTCATTTTGAATGATGATATACAAGTTTATAGAGTTTATGCAAGTTTTCTTTTCTCTCTGTTTTCCTTCTTCGATTAGCCTTCTTTGACGGATAGCCATAAAGTCATTATGGCATTAGATCAGGTTTATCTCGCCTTGCTTTGTTGCTGATTCCTCCTCTCAGTCATTACTTCTTTCATTGTCTTTCTTTTTCTTTCATTTTTTTCTCCTTCCATTTATTCCTCTCTTTTTTCTTAGATGCATCACAAAAACCTTCTAGTCTACTTTATCTACACATGGGCGAGAATCCTAGGGTGATTCTTATCACGTCTTAACTTGATGGATCCAACTATCATGCATAGAGCAGATCGATGAAACAAACACTTTTGTAAAAAAAAAATCAAGTTTGTGAACGGAGAAATTCAAGAACCTGCACATTGTGACAATCCGTATGAAGCTTGGGAGCGAATGCAAAATGATTGTTTCTTGGATTATACGCACGTTAATGACCCAGATAGCCTAGAGTACAATGTATATTGATAATGCTAAAAATTTACGGAATGAGGTTCAAGAAAGATTTTCAAAAAGCAAGCATTTTCACATCTCAAATCTTTTTCAAGAAACCAACTTGATCAAACAAAGAGAAAGGACAATACCAAATTACTACACGACTCCAAAATCTTATAGAAAGAACTTGATTCCTTGCGCACTGTCCCAATAAGCATTTGTAATGAAAAATGCAGTTGTAATCTCCTCAAGACCATTACTGATTGTAGAGACTCAGAGCAAATTATGTGCTTCTTGAAAGGATTGGGAGAAATATACAATATTGTCAAGACCCAAATCATGCTTATGAAGCCACTGTTGAGCATTAATCGTGTTTTCTCCTTGGTCCTTAAACAAGAAAGGCAACTGAACAAGAATATCAATGTTGAAAAAGTTTTTATCCACAATGACGGTTAGCAAAATGAAAGAAACAAGAAGAACAATAACGAGACCCTAGGATGAAAAATCTATGGAAGAGGAAGCGATTAGAATTATGGAAAACAATATTCATATTGTAATAAAAGGAATCATACTGTAGATGAGTTTTATTCAAAACATGGGTTTCCTCCTTGGATGAAACAAAGATATAATCACACCACAAATACTATTGAAAAGAATTAAGATCAAATTGCTAATGGTGAAGAATGTTCAGAAAAAGGATTCGCTTGAGACTAAGTTTTTAAAAATCTAAGTCAAAAGCAATTACAATAGATAACCAACATCATTCAATATGAGAAGATCACTCAACCTAAAAAGGCCATCAACAACACATTTGAAGGATACTGTGCACAACAATCTGATAAAGGTAAAACTAGAATGAAATCTTGGATCCTTGATATTGGTGCTACAAATCATGTAGCATGTTCTATTTCCCTCTTCATTAGTCATTATGAAATTAAGCCTATGAATATCACACTGCCCAATAATAGTCATAATTTTGCTAAACGTGCAAGAACTGTTTGTTTGACAATTGACATTACCAAGGCTTTGGATTTTTAACTTGTTTTTTCTCATGGTGTTTGTCAAATACAAGAGAAGAATACATAAAAGACGATTGAATAAGTTGAGATATGTAATGGGCTTTACCATTTTCGTGTTCATGAGAATGTAATTTTTTTATGCATAATAGTGATATGTTTAAATAAGTTAGCAATCTAGATGTTTGCCATTGTAGACTTGGTCACCCCTCGAATAAGGTGTTAGAACATTTATCCAAGAAATGCAATAATATACATTTTGATAGAACTAATACGGACGGGTCCAACGGTTTGGACGGGCTTGACATATCGTCTGGTCCGTCCGGGTTCGTCGGGCCTGCTTGGATAGTTGGACAGTCCGAGTCATCGGGCCCGTTCGGGTCATCGTACCCGTCCGAATCATCAGGATTGTCCAGGTCGTCGGGCCCATTTGAGTCGTTGGGCCCGTCCCGGTCGTCAGGCTTGTTCGTGTCATGGATCTCGTCTGGGTCGTCGGGCTCATTCTTATCGCCGGGCCTGTCCGGATCGTTAGGCCTATCCGGGTCGTTGGGGTTGTTCGGGGCGTCGGACCCATCTAGGTCGTCGGACCCATCTAGGTCGTCGGGCCCATTCGGGTCGTTGGGCTTGTTTCACAGATAATAATATATTTTAAAAAATAATTTTCATGTTGAAGATGAAAGCTCATGGGTTGGCCTTGACCCATAGGGCTTTTGTAGGATTTTTGGCCTTGTGGGCTTCTTTGATGGGGGCTTTTTGTCAATGTGAGCTTTTTTGACCCTAGCCCACATGGGCTAGGACCAAACCTTGTGGGCTGACCAAATTGACACCTCTACTTTACACAAACATAAATTCTTTCTTACCATTGTTGAGTGATTTCACAAGGCACGCATGGATTTATTTGATGAGAAGTAAAATTGAAACTAGGGACATAATGAGCAATTTCGTTATGTTTGTAAAAAATAAGTTTGGAAATGATATCAAAATTATTAGAATAGATAATGGTCAAGAGTTTTGTTGGAAAGATATTTATGATAAACATGTTATCAGAGCTATTGTTTAGAGTCTATTTTGGCGAATTTTGATGTTTGTTTGGTATATAATTCTACCTGCTGTCAAGCTATTATCGAATCACCCATTAATGTCTAGTCCCACACACCAAATGTATATACCTCGACGTGAGGGGGTGTGTTGGAAGTCCCACTTCGACAAGAGATAAGGCCAATTTAGAGTATATATGTGGGTGCAAACCTCACTTTACAAGCCATTTTTTGAGGTTGAGTTAGACTTAAAGCCTACTTATTAATAGAACAATTATGGAAAAAAAGAGCTTACCTAAATTTGGATGATTCAATTATGAATAGATCAACAAATTTTTTCAAAGCATCTTTCCACATTCACACTTTCCTCTTATAGTTTAATCGATGCTTAACAAATGTGTTCTCATACCTCCTAGATTGATGTCTTAACATTACTTTAAAGCATTTAAATTCAATAGTCTTCCTCAATATCAATGAGTGCATATGAAACTCATTTACTAATAAATATCACGAGACTAAAATAGTTTGGGGAAAGGATCTTATTTTTATCAAATATTTTCATCTTAACCAGGAACAAAGAAAAAATGCGAAGTCGATGCTATAGAGTTTACTAACAAAATGCTTATAAGATTATCCACAAACAAGGGACATACATGTATGAAGTAAAATCATCATTATTTTTTTAAAATATGTTGCTAAACTAATGATGCATTTGTTACCCCAAAGGCTTTACTTTTGTATGTAATTTAATATTAATAAATGTTTACTATCTCTGTTTATCTAGATCCTTACAGTCCACAAGCTCAATAGAAGGTGGTTCTTTTGGATACTATAAGAAGAAAGAAGGAAAAAAGTCAATTTTCTATGTTACTTTTCTACCTTTAAGGGAACCCCGTTTAAAATACTAGGTTAATGTATTTTACATTATAGAAGTCAAACTCTATCTAAGAAAACCACATAGTCTACACATATAAAAAGGGAATGTAATACCCTAATCTATTGCATTTGAAAGTAATAATTACCTTTACTCATATCACATGCATATTTACAGCAAAAACGTAACTCTAAGGTAGCTCATATCCCCATAACATCTTCCACAATTGAAAAGAAAACTAACATAAATAGTAAATTTGTCTACTAGAAAAACCATTATATTTCAAGGTATATTATCATATTGGAGTAGGAGCAAAAATTAATACAAAAGCTAATTTAAGACCGCTTTAATTTTCACCAAGATAAAATATTTAAATTACAATGAGTCAAAAGTATATGCCAAAGGGAAAGGTAAGAGCTTCCATTCAGAATAAAGTTTTTATAGATTTGGTTCACGAAATTTCATCATGTATCAAAGAGAGAATAAAAGTACGAAGACCAAGTGTTAGTTATGGGACCTAGTAACAAATAATTCAAACAAATGAAAATGTTAGAATGATTAGAATGAAAATGTTAACCTTCTTTCGTTGTTGGTTCATTGTATTGTCTTCGTCTTCCTTCAAAAATTGAAAGCATTGGATTGTTGTTGGACTGTGGTGTGTTTTAGGGTATTGAGTTCTTCATGAAATTGGAAGCATTGATATGTTGTTTGAGTGTGGATTTCATCTCTTTCTTCATGATTTGGGTTTGATTTTTGTGGGTGTATTGTGCGTCCACTGTATCGTTGTGTACGTGGGCAACGATTTCCTGGGTGATTGTGAATGTGGTTTCCTTCGTTTTTGTCGGTGTGCGTGAATTGCCTTACATATTGTCCCAAATAAATGACACAACACTTATTGTAAGATTTGCTAAATTTAATTAATTAAATAATTAAGTAATTAATATATGCGGGTATTGGGAGCCCTTATGGTATTAAATCTTAATTATTATGATGTGGAAAAGTACTAGCTCAAATGGTAAAAAGTACTTGTTTGTGTGAGGGAACTTGGGTTCAAGTCTTATTTATGCCAACTATGAGTTATTTAATTGATTGTTATTTTAATAATATGCTTGATCATGATGAGTGATAATATAATCCTAGAATCATAAGAATTATCACGAAACATTAATTGGTTGATTAGTTATGCATAAACTTGACATTGGCAAGGTTGTGGGTTCGAGTCTTGGTAAACACAAGTTAAAGTTTCTTTTTGCCAAAAATTTTTTTTGGCATAACTGTGAAAGAGCAAAAACGCTAGTCGTCTAAGAGGGCAACTAAAAGGGATTGTGAAACCACCATAGAACCAATATTGAATGACCATTAAGTTAATTTTAATGGAATTTGGTTTTATTATCATTAAGGCTAATCCAACATGGTTAAGTGACCAATTAAGGGTGAGCGAAGGTTTTATTGGGGCTGCCATTGGTGCATACGTATAGTAGAGAGGTTTTAGAGTACACATTGTATTAGTGACTAAGATAAGGAGCTGAAAGGAAATGAAAGCAAGCGAGACCATTGTTGACCAAGAAGGGAACTCTAGAATTCATGAAGTGTAGCAAGGAATCCAGGTAGGGGAGCTGGACTCTGTTATTTTATTATGTGCCTTTATTTTAGTTGATGATTGAGTAATTAAAAGCATAAAATGTGATAATTCTGCGAAATTGCATGTTTCTGGAATGTTTTTGGAACTTTTCCAGAAATCGCCTGACGGGCCTTCAAAGTCGTCAAGGGACTCATACCATTTTCTATACATTTCTGGGTTCTTGAGAGGAACCGCCTGGCGGACGAACTGGGCCGCCAGGCAAGCATGCTGATTCACCCAGTTTTCTAGGTTTGTATCAACGGCCTGGCGGTGATGAACACCCGCTAGGCGACGCGAGCCGGTTTGGCACAATTTGGTGTTTTTGTGAGTTCCTGCCTGATTCAGAGTGTAGGAAAATGATTATTTTTCGAGATATTGGAATTCTGATGGTAAATAATTGATGAATTGCAAGGGGATTTGAGATTAATTGGAGGAAAATGATAGATATGTATATTAGGGTTTGAACATTTGGGGTTGGGGTCTTGGACTAAATTACATAGACAAACATAATGTAACTTTGTGTATTAGAGGCCTAACATATGATTGGTAATCATAAGCGTATAATGGAAATGGATTGAATGGAAAATTGGTACACTAGTATAAGTTATTGGTGATTAGAATTCACGTAGGGTACATGACCAAATCTGGAATTGCATAGAAAATGATGCACCGCCTGGCGGCTGGTAGCTTGCCGCCAGGCGCTAATGGTGTCAGTGGCTTTTGGTGGTTGGTGCAGTGTGGCTTGAGTTGAAGGGTGTACTTAGGAGTTCAAGTGGAATGGAATAAGGGGAAAATATGTTAAATTGGAACTACGGTAATTGGTATGATTTAAGACGTAACAGTAAAGCATGATGTGGTTTTAAGGGTTTAAGGAATATAACTCTTAAGGTTACAACTTGAAGGTATGTATGATATAGTGTAAATTATAGTTTGGACACGCTATGAGGTGGAGTTCCAGAAACTTGACTCTATTCTTTGGACGAGTTCAGATTATGAGGTAATTATTAGTAAACACTTAGGTAGTCGTCAATGGAAAGATTGGATATGTAGTTATTACTTGGAATATGACTTGGAGTTGCGATTTATCTGTGATGAATAGGCATGAAGTGAAAATAACTAGTAATTTGAGATGTAACCAGGTTGGTGATTGGTAGTGGTTAGTTGTCTTAGACATTCAAGTTTGTCAAAACCAGTCAGCTCGAGTACTAGTGAGGTGCCTCGTGGTGGTTTTGAACTTCCAGGCGACAACGGAGATTCCAGAAGGTCACATGGACGCGTGGCGCTTGGTGGTGAGGGTCGTCCTGCCAACCGACACCTACTGACAATGGCATCAGAGACGCTTAGGCTTAGCGACACGTGTTCCCCGTCAGGCGGTCTGGAAGCGGGTTTTGCCTGGCGGCTCTAGAGCAATGCTAGGCGATAACGTTGTGGCCGCAACTTTGCTTGTTTTGGAAGTGTGTGGTCTACAAGGCTTTGGTGATATCTCGAAGATTGGCTTGCCGATGTTCCTTGAGTTGTGGCTCGGAACGTATCCCTAGAGTTGTGGCACGGGATAGGGGTTTAGCACATGGCATTCCTTGAGTTATGGCTCAAAATGACATCTTTTGAGTTATGGCTCGGGATGGCGGATGAACACGAGGAACTCTTGAGTGTTGGCTCAGGTTGGCGAGTGTTGCCGGTGTGAGTGTGTTGGTTGTTGCCAGTACAGATGGGTCCAAATAGATTGCCCTCCTCAGTAGTTGACTAATGAGTTTGGTAGTCTTGGGACGTTGCGAACTATGTTCGCATTTGGGAACTCCACCTGGCGTTACGGTGTATGATCCGTAGCAATGGTTCCCGCACGTGCTCTATCGGTTGTGGTCGATAGGTATGGCAGCAAGTTACCTTGGAGTACTCACTAAAAGATGTAGAACATGAATAACCTAGTGGCGGCCAGTGTTATGAGTTAAAAGAATGGGATTCTTTGGGATGATATTTTGCTTATATAAATGTGTTGTATATGTATATGCCATTTTATATGCTTTATCTGTTAAGCCCACCTTTGAAGCATCACTAAAAGCCTCGTAGATCACGCCTAGGAAATTAACAACCTAAAGCTGCAGCAGCAAAATCACTTGGCGGGGGACACGTACCGCCAGGCGCTGCCAGCTTCCAGACTGCCTGGCGGGTGTCGCGTACCACCAGGCGCCAAACGCCTTAACAAAATCCCACGTTGTCGATACCACCTAGCGGGAAGACCCTCACTGCTAGGCGCCCACGTAGTAGTACCCTCTGTTGGCCAGTGATCGCCTAGCAGAAACTCCCCGTCGCCAGGTGCGACAAGTGGAGATTTCTTCTTGTGACACCTCTATTGCCTAGCGGCTCCCATAATGCCGCCAGGCGCTGCACCAGTACTCTCATAGTACAGGTTCTGGCTTGGTTTCAAGCACTGTATTCCACCCTCTTACTCACATATTCATTGGACAAGTTTAATTAGTATACCTTAGATTAGTAACAAGGTCCCCTATTTTACTACTATCATACCCACCACCTCTAGAATTTCTCAATCGAATTCACAACTCCCACCATACCATTTCAACAATTTGATCATTGAATCATTTCACTCCAATAACCACAAACTACCAGATAACAACCATATACTTTTCCAAACCAATGACTATATGTTTTCTACATATGATTATGATAGCACCTTAATCCCACAACCATACCCTACCCATTAAGTTACTCATTACCATTCCATTACCACATCTAACCCGCTTACATCAACTGGATTATAAAGTAAAATTGGAAACATTGCTATTTTTCCTATAATCCCTTAAATCAGTCTCTGCACCAACTATTTTCATTCATCTACATCTCCAACTGTATTATCATGACTTTTTCTTCCGATTAGCAACCCTCAATTATCATATGTATAACTACACTCCTTATCACCAAAGCTCTTCATGAACTATTATTCCCAACTTCGCATTTAGCCATAACCTAGTTGACCCAAACATTCTCATATCAACCCGTAGTGCCCAAAATCACCCTCAACGTAAATGCTTCTGCGTTGGCGCCTGGCGACAACCTCCGTGCCGCCAAGCGGTGCATAATATCTGGGCATTTCCAGATTTTTTTCCCTAGGCCGCGTGACTCCAAACCTTCACCATTCTCCCTATTTTGCAGTTTCTATCAATTCCTACCCGAATTCATTCACATCCATAACAATCCACAACCTAATCACATGAATCAATAATTTCCAACGCCCATTCATGATATTCATCCTCAAATCATAAAAAAACAAGACATCATGCAACCCATAAAGGCGTTCATAGTAATTTATCAAACTAAACCTTCCAAACATACATAATTCGACAATGAAACACCTCACATAATCATTAATTGAGTAGAACTTCATTTCCCCTGATCAAAATCACCCTAGGGCACACAAAACATCAAAACTGAGTCAATTAAACTCGCATCGCCTAGCGGTTGTTCATCACCGCTAAGCAGTTCATCAACAAAACCTAAAAACTGGGCTGCAAGTTTACGTCGCCTAGCGGTACAGAGACTCACCACCAGGCAGTTCCTCAAGGGAACCTAGGAACACCCTAAACTTGCATGTGCCGCATGGCGGCTTTGAGCAGACCGCTAGGCGATTTCTGGAAAAATTCCAAAAACGCAGATTCCAATGCAATTATAAATAAAACCAAACTTATACATTCTATAATCATAGAATTACGCATAAAAACACAGATAGAACGTGTTTCAGCTCCCCTAACCTGGTTTCCTTAGCTTAGCTTTGACTCTTACAAGCTCTCCCTTGATCACCAATGACCTCCTTTTTCTTTCTCTCAACTTAACCCTCAAAACCTCACTCAAAACTCACCAAAACTCAAAAATTGGTGCTCTCTTCTGCAACCACAATGACAGCCCAACCAAACCTTTTCTCTTACCTCAAAATGGCCTTTTAAATGGTCTTAATGTGGGTTAAATTTGAAAAAACGAAAATGGCATTAATCCTAGGTTAATTACCATTCAATGTCCTAATTCAATTCTGTTTTTTGCCACCCTTGGCTGCCATGTCCATTAGGGTTTTCCTTTAACCCTTCAAGTTCAAGCCAAAGCCAAAAATAGCAAAAATGAAGTTTAATTTAGGTTCTCCAAAGCTCGAAACCACAACCATGTCAAAGCCAAATCAATGCTAAACCATTTCAACCAATCTTGTTTCTTGCTAACTAATATAATTCAAATATTATATTATTCCACAACATGATTAACATATATTTAAAACAATAACAAATAAATAACATACAATTGGCATACACAAGACTTGAACCTTAGTCCTCTCCCATAATTAAAGTACTCTTAACCATTTGAGCTAGTACTATTCCACGTCATACAAATTAGAATTTAATGCCATGAAGGTTTTTCCTACCCGCATTTACTAATTAATTAATTATTTAAGAATCTTGTGCCCAAAAGTTTTCCTTGAGGTCTTGGTACATCTTAGTCATGCCAGGATGCAGACTAAGGCGACTCTTGTGCCCTTCCTTAAGAATCAACCTTCTCACCTCAGCATCACTAAGCACACAAACTCTGCCTCTGAACCTCAACACATCATCATCATCACTCAAGGCAAACTCCTTGGCTTGATCTGATTCAAGTAGCTTTTTCACCTTCTGCAAACTAGCATCTTCTGCTTGCTTTTCCTTAATCAAGCTCAAGAAGTCATTAGATATAGTTAAGGTACTAAATCTAATGAATTTTGGCTCCAACTCGATCTGAAGCTTCATATCCCTGAAACTCTCAAGCAATTCCAACTCCTTCATCATCAAGTGTGCCACGTGCATCGTCTTCCTACTCAATGCATCTGCCACTACGTCTGTCTTCCCCGGCTGATATTAATTCTGAATGCATCTATTTTATGAGTGGAAAAATGGGTGCAAATAGACAAAGACAGGGGTGCAAAAGTAGGTTTTGTGAGACCCATTTGGAAATAGGGGAGTGTATAAGTAATGTATGGGGTGCAAAAGTGATTTTTCCAGAACTTGCTGATTTTAGCCTTATTCAAAGGTGTTTTGTAACTTCAATCAATTTATTTTCCCACCTTTAAATGAGTTTAAAAATTAACTTCAACTACATCAACAAATGTTAAAATATCCAAAAATAATTTATGCAGCTAAAAATCACTTTTTAAGATATTTTTATTACACAAGCTCAAACCGCTTAATTATCAGAACTATAAATTAAATCATTCTTTAAGCACACAAATTCAATTAAATACTTAGAATTAAACATTGAATGAGGACAAAAATACGCACTCATCACCTTGTTTTTCCTAGAGTGTTGTGGCCGAGCCACTTGTTTGCTTTTGAAAGGTTTTCATCAATTTTAAGGTGTTTTCACTTGTTTGGAAGGATTTTGAGTGCTAGCCTTGCTTGTGTGCTTTGGGAGTGTGATCAAAACACACTTGGGTGCTTGTGAAGACCACACTTGGTCTCGGGTTTAGCTTGTTTTATTGTCTAACATCTTTCTTGTCTCGATTTTTGGTGAGTTTTTGTGTAGGAACATGAATATGGATCCAATCTTGGAGGTAGAAGAGGAGGAGGAATCGGCCTCACTTTATTCCCCTCCCATGGTGACTCCTATGGCCCAAGAAAGTGAACAAATCACCCTTGCTAACATCCTACGTGAGATGGAAGTTAGTAAAAGGGAAACTTTTGATCAATTGAGGGCGGATAGGAGACAAAGTGAGATCTTCCTTCAAGAGCACATCCAACGACTTGAGCTTAGAGAAGATGAGAGGAGAAAGAGGAGATATTCTTCTGAGGACTCTAGCCATGGTGGAAGAAGAAGAAGGCACGACCATGATGGTGGGGGAAGGCGCAATCAACTCCCACAAAGACAACCTCCAACAATCAAAATTCCAAAGTTCAAAGGGGAGAATGATCCAAACCTCTACATTGAATGAGAGCAAAAAGTGGACCAAATCTTTAATATTCATTTAGTTAGTGATCAAGACCAAGTAGACTTAGTAGTTTTAGAATTTTAGGATTATGTCATGACATGGTGGCATCAATTGTGTATGGACAATATTAACTAAGAGCCACCCACGACCTCTTGGATGGACATTAAAACTTTGATGCGCGCTAGATTTATTCCTTCCTACTATAGGAGGGAGACTCTTTTAAGGCTCCAAAGGCTTCACCAAGGGTCCATGTGTGTGAATGAGTATTTTAAAATGATGGAGTCCATGCTTCTCAAAGTAGGACTCCAATTTGAAAGTGAAGAAGAAAATGTAGTTAGATTTGTGAGTGGTCTTAGAAGATAAGTTCAAGATGTAGTTGAGTTGTATGAGTACTCTACTATTGACAAAAATTTTACATTTGGCCTTAAAAGTTGAAAGTCAATTGAAAAAGAAACAAGAGGCCAAGAAGAGTACTCTTTACAATGACTACTACTCTAGGACTTGGAAAGGAAAAGAAAGAAAAGATGAGAAACCTTCTTCCAAAGACCACCCACCTAGGACCAATGCGTCTAGAAACTCCCATGAAAGTGCAAACTCTCCCCAAGGTTCAAGAACTAGTTCCATAAAATGTTTTAAATGTTTGGGATATGATCACATTTCTTCAAATTGCCCAACAAAAAGGAACATGATCTTGAATCCTAAAGGAGATGTTGAAAGTGAACATTCTTCTCCCCCCTCCCCAAAAAGTTCTTCCTCCCGCACTACTTCCCAATCTTCAAGTGAAGATGAAATCAAACCCAATGAAGGAGGTTTGTTGGTGGTTAGGCGCATGCTAGGCCAAGTGCCTAAAGAATTTGAAAATCGAAGAAAAAGTATTTTTCACTCAAGGTGCCAAATCAACAACAAAACTTGCTCCTCATAATTGATAGTGGAAGTTGTGTCAATGTGGCTAGCACAAAGGTTGTGGAAAAGCTTGGCTTGAAAATCATCCCTCATGCCAAGCCATATAAGCTATCTTGGCTTAGTGAGGAAGGTGAGATCAAAGTTGACAAACAAGTCCTTATTAACTTCTCCATTGGAAATTACAAGGATGAGGTGTTATGTGACTTAGTGCCTATGGAAGCAACTCACATTTTACTAGGAAGGCCATGGCAATTTGATAGAAAAGCTTTTCATGATGGCAATGCTAACAAGTTTTCCTCTAGCTTCCAAGGCAAAAAGATTACATTACTACCTCTTTCACAAAGAGAAGTCAATGAGGACCAAATTCAAATGTTAAAGAAAAGAAAAGAAGAGAAGGCGCAAGGGCATGGCAATAAGTCCAAGAAGAGCATGATCTCCCTCAAAGGGGTGAAAAAGGTAATGCTTGCCCAAAAACCTATCTTCTTAGCTTATCCTAGTGAATCTTCCCCCTCCTTCCAAAACCCTCACTCTAGATGTCCCCTAGACTTGTCATTAGTCTTAGATAAGTTCAAAGATGTTTTTCAAGAACCTCCAAAGGGTCTCCCACCCTTAAGAGGTATAGAACACCAAATTGATTTTATACAACGCTCATCTTTGCCTAATAGGCCAACCTATAGGACTAGTCCCGAGGAGGCTAAGGAAATCCAAAAACAAGTGAATGAGTTGTTAGAAAATGGGTGGGTGCAACATAGCATGAGTCCTTGTGCAATGCTCGTGATTCTTGTCCCCAAAAAGGATGGAACATGGAGAATATGCATGCATTGTAGGGCTATCAACAACATAGCCATCAAGTATAGGCATCCCATTCCTAGGTTAGATGATTTAATTGATGAGTTACATGGTGCAACCATATTTTCCAAAATAGACTTCAAGAGTGGGTACAATCAAATTAGAATCAAAGAAGGTGATGAATGGAAAACCTCTTTCAAGACTAAGTTTGGATTATATGAGTGGCTAGTCATGTCTTTTGGCTTGACCAATGCACCTAGTACATTCATGAGACTCATGCACCATGTTCTTAGAGAGTTCTTAGGAAAGTTTGTTGTGGTGTACTTTGATGACATTCACATTCATAGTATGTCTCAAGATGACCACTTGCATCATTTGAGGAGTGTGTTAGAGACCTTAAGGAAGACATCCTTGTATGCTAACATGGAAAAATGTGTGTTTGGGATGGATCATGTGATTTTCCTAGGTTTCAAAATAAATCAACATGGGGTCCATGTGGACCAAGAAAAGGTGATGGCCATCAAGGATTGGCCTCTCCCAAAGAATGTGAGTAAGCTTAGGTCCTTCCATGGGTTGGATAGTTTTTATAGAGATTTGTGCCAAACTTTAGCACCATAGTCGCCTTTCTCAATGAATTGGTCAACAAAGGTGTGGTCTATAAGTGGGGCAAAGATTAAGAAAGGGCTTTTGAAGCTTTGAAACAAAAATTGATCAATGCACCACTCTTAGCCCTCCCTAATTTCTCCAAAACTTTTGAAATTGAGTGTGATGCATCCAATGTAGGAATTGGGGTCGTGCTTCTCCAAGAAGGACACCCTATAGCCTATTTTAGTGAGAAACTCAAGAGGAGTCACATTAACTACTCCACCTATGACAAAGAGCTTTATGCTCTTGTGAGGACTTTGCAAACTTGGCAACACTATCTTCTTTCAAAGGAGTTTGTGATACATAGTGACCATGAGTCACTCAAATTGTTGAAAAGCCAAGGCAAGTTAAACAGGAGACATGCTAGGTGGGTAGAGTTCTTAGAGCAATTCCCATATGTGATTAAACATAAGCAAGGAAAGACTAATATTGTGGTCGATGCACTTTCAAGAAGGCATTCCCTCCTTTCCATTCTTGAAACTAAATTTCTTAGTTTTGATCATATTAAGGAATTGTATCCAAAGGATGTTGATTTCTCCCCCATTCTTAGTGAATGCCACTAAGGGGCTTACAAAGACTTTTACCTTCTCAATCAATATCTTTTCAAGGGTAAGAGACTTTGCATTCCCCAAGGTTCTTTAAGAGCATCACTCATTAGAGAGGCACATGAGAAAGGTTTAATGGGGCATTTTGGGCCAAATAAGACTTTGGAAGTCTTAAAGTAGCATTTCTATTGGCCTCACATGAGGAAGCATGTAGATAAGCATTGCAAAAGTTGCCTAGCATGCATGAAAGCCAAGTCTAGAGTCCAACCCCCATGGTCTTTATACCCCCTTGCCCATCCCTTCCAAGCCTTGGGTTGACATTTCTATGGATTTTGTCTTAGGCCTCCCAAGAAAAAAAAAAGGGTAGGGATTCCATTTTTGTGGTTGTGGATAGGTTCTCTAAGAAGGCCCATTTCATTCCTTGCCATAAGATTGATGATGCAACTTATATTGCAAATCGTTTCTTCAAGGAAGTGGTGAGACTATGTGGCCTACCTAGGTCCATTGTGAGTGATAGTGATGTGACCCCAACAAGCCCAAGTGCACCTTCAAGCATCATTTCAAATGCAAGCCCACTTAAAGGCCCAATTACAAGATCAATGATGAAAAAGATTCAAAAGGGCCTCCCATTAGATGATCACAAATTCAATGGGCTTCACACATTATTTAAATGGGCCAAAGAAATCACAAAGACTTGAAGAAGTGCATGTAAATCTAGTAGTGTAGATTTAAATTGGGCCATTGTTTAGGCTTTGCGTTCCAATAATACATAAGACATGAAAGGAACATAGGATGGGGTTCAAATTGGGCTCGGCCCAATTTTCTTCATACATGGCCGAGATTATCAAGGTAAGGAGGATCCTTTGTTTCATGGTTTGACTAAGGTTGGTCATCACATCTAAAGGCTAAGGATCTTTCTTGTTCTTCAAGCCAAGATCCAAGGGGTGTGACCTTGCCTCCTTCTCCAAGCTTGATCTAAGGGTCAAGATCAAGGCCCACTCCATCCAATGGCTCTCCTTTCTCATGTGTAAATGGCTTCATATAAAAGCCAAAAATTTACTCATTTTTAGACACTCTTGAAATTTTATGCAATAGATGCTAATTGAGTTGAGAGCACTCCTCCCTCTATTGCCTTTGAGAGTCACCATTTCTAGAGATTTCCTTTCTCTACCTCTAGCCACCTTCCTTAGGCTAGCATAGATTAGGAAATCCTATCACCTTCTTCACTTTCCATAGTTTGCAAGTGCCTTCAAAACTTGCCTCCATTCCTTCATCCAATTTCCGCTGCCCATGGAGTTCTTCAAGCACCTTTGGAGCTCCACCAGATAGGGACTCCAAGTTCCTAAGCCATTTTTGGAGAACTTTGTGGGGTAAACTTGGCACCAAACTTCTTTTCTCCACCACTTGCCACCCATAAAGTGATGGCCAAACCGAGGTGGTTAATAGAACCCTAGGGCAAATATTGAGGTGTACGATAGTGCAAAATATTAGAGAGTGGGAGGAACTTCTTACCTACATAGAGTTTGCCTACAATAGGGTTGTGCATTCCACTACTTCTTATTCCCCTTTTGAGATTGTGTATGGGTTCAATCCCCTAACTCCTTTAGACCTCCTTCCCCTACCCACTCATGAGGCATGGACTTGCAAGGATGGTGAGGCCAAAGCCAAGTAAATCCAAGACTTGCATTCGCAAGTCAAGGAAAACATTGAGAGGAGAGTTAAGAAACAACAAGAGGATGGTAATAAGGGAAGAAAGGAAGTCATCTTCCAAGAGGGAGATTAGGTATGACTTCACTTGAGAAAGGAGAGATTCCCTACTCAAAGGAAGTCTAAACTTCTCCCTAGAGAGGATGGCCCCTTTCAAGTCATTAGGAGGATTAACAACAATGCTTATGAGTTAGACTTACCCCCAAGCTACAATATAAGTAACTCATTCAATGTTTGTGATCTTTCTCCTTTTGATGTAGGGTTTAAGAATTCATGGTCAAATTCTCTCCAAGAATTGAAGGGGAGGGTGATCTTTCTCCTTTTTGCCTTTTTGGTTCATTCCTTAGGAGGCTACTTGGTCTCCTTCCTCTTTTGGCCTAGAATCCTCATAGAAATGCATCCACCAACCACATTCCTTCACTTGGCCGAGAATCACCCTAGCTTAGGTTTTTAGGGTTTGTTAGTTAGTCCTTTTCATGTTTTTGTATTTGCTAAAGGACCCCTATGAACTCCTATTTAAAGGGTGCTCCTTGTCTTGTAAAAGGGTTGATCATTTGTTGTTATAAACTTTGTGTTTCAACCATCTTTTTACCGTGAGCTCTCCTTCCTAGAAGTGAACTCACCTTTGCCTTATCTTGCTTGCAAGTGGCGGCACCATCACTCATCTCTAGGGTTTGGTTGGCTTAGATCCCCCCTTATGAGTGGCGTGCTTCATCCATTGCTTATCTTCTATGCTTTCCATTTTTATTGTTTCTTCTTTCATTTTGTTTTTTAAGTGTTGTTGAATCCGTGTGTGTGATAACTTGAATCCAACTCTCTTCTTCCTTTCATGAGCTTGAGAAATGAACCTTCACATCTAAATAGCTTGCTATCTTAATGTCCAGTAGGAATTTTCAAAAAGCTTTCTTAAACAACTTCACCATATTCATAACTTTAAAAGAAAACAAGATAATCCTTCATCATTGCCCATCGCCCTGAGGGGGTGGAGGAGGAGTCACACGTTGGGGTGCCATATCACTGGACACACAGAAGGAACCATCAGTTAAGTTGGTTAGACTAGAAACTCATCCAAAACGTGACAAGGAAGGCACAACGAAAGCTAAGCAAACACACAACCCACAGACTAAGCAAACACACCACCTTGAGAACCTCCAGGGATTTCCATATCTGCTCACACCAATAGTATTGGTGATCATTGCAAAAAGGAAAACCAAGCAAAGAAACACACACCAAGAGAAATGGTAAGCTAAAGCAAAAATTGTTTTCATCATGTTATAGAGCAAATCAATAGTCATATCATATTATGCACAGACAAAGTAGTAGGCACCCAAATCATGTGAAAGCAAACAATTTCAAGACTCTATGACTCAATATCCGGATCATACTCTTGATATAGAATTCTAAAGGAAGTATACGCCTGTGCTGGCTTCTAAACTCTGTAGAGTCTAGACGCAAGGGGTTATCACCTAACCAGACACAGGGTTAATCCTCTAATGTCTTGGGCCCAATATGTCCCAAGACTAGGACCTCTTGTCACTCTCACCACATAAATCATTCTGCTCTATGTGAGCGTGAATGATTATTAAAGTTCACGATACCTTCCTTTTTCTAGATATCTCCTATATCACAGTATACACTAACCACCATCACCAAGAGTTTCCATTGAAACTCTTTTACCAACAATTTTCACATGCCATCTCAATCATTCAAGTCTCATGCCAATCCACCACCAACCAAACAAGTCATTCTTTCCATTTCATACTCAACATAACAAGATTTCATTTAATCTCATACTTTATAAATGCATACCATGACATACATATATCACAAAATAGTATTCATCCCAAATAAATGAGTGCCAATATTTAAGTACCTGCAATTCCATACAATCAAGCACAACACACAACCATAATTCTTACACCAAAATTCCTAAGAAAATTTATTATCACAAAACCAAAATCACTACAGTAATGCGTGACACATTTCTCATGCTACAGACATCTAATCGACAATCCAACCAGTCAAACCACAAAATAGCATGCTATGAACCAAATGTACAAATTTGAGCTCAATCCAACGGTTAATGAGTAGGGAAAATCAATTTTACTAAAACTACGCATATTAGAAAAATACACACTCGCCCAACGACCAAGGCACTCGCCCAGCGACAAAGGCACTTGCCCAATGACCAATTAACGCTTCCAGAATACGAAAAATAACGTCAAATATCACAATTTCATGAATATTTGAACCCCTAACTTGGAAATACACCAAAATTTAACGTTTTCCTTAATCTTGTCTCATATTCCACAACACACTAATCACATAAAATAGAAATAACGTGAAAACCTAGTTTCTCTTACCTTTTTAGATGCTAGCAAACGCAACAAGTCCACAACTAAAGAGCACCACAACTCCAAGAGCTAGAATAGTGAGTTGAAACATGAAAACCAAGACAAAACAAGGGCAGGAGGTTAAACCCCATCCAAACCAACGTACCTAAACGATGAAAAGGGAAAAACAGACCAGAGAACCTAACGTTCAACTTACTTGGGGTTGGGGGTGGACTTGGCTAGCTTGAAGATGAGAGAACTTCTCTATGCCCTAGCATAGCTTCTGCTTCAGTAGAGAGAGGAAAGAGAGAGGGATAACTTTCTAAAAATAAGAAAAGTGAGAATATGAGGGGCTAGACAGAGTATTGAGGGTCCCTTTCATGGGCTGGCCTTGGACCTATGAAAAGGCCAGACCCAAATACATATGAGCTGAAAAATGGGGCTTACAAACATCGCCAGATGTCGACAACTAGTGAACGTTATTGATTTCTAAATGTCAAAAAGAGAAAAATTTATATATATATATATATATATATATATATATATATATTTGTTCTTACATTTTTTTATGTTTATTTTTTTTTAATTATATTTATTTTTTTATATATTATTTTTATTTATATATATTTTATTTATATATATTTTTTTATATATATATATATATATATATATATATATATATATATATAATATTTTATTTTTAAAATAGATATTAAAAATTGTAAAATATATAAATTTTAAAACAATTACTTTTAAAAAAAGTTAAAACAGAATAAATATATATTTTTTAATTTAAAGTTTAATTATTCTTTAATTCAATATATTTTTAACTTTATTTATTTTTTAAAGCATATATATAATTTATACATACATATATATATATATATATATATATATATATATATATATATATATATATTTTTTTATTCTATTTTAACTTTTATTTAAAAGTTATTTTTTTTAATTTTAATTATTTTTTCTTTAATTTTGTTATCTTTTGTTACATTTATTTTTAATTTTTTAATTTTAATTTCCTTTAATATAACACGTTAAGAAATAAATAAAATTAAAAAAAGCTAAAATTTAAATTAAAAAAGACAAAACAAAAATAAATATATATATATATATATATATATATATATATATATATATATATATAAAATATCCTTTATCGGAAGTCGTACTATTCTAGTCAAATGTTCAAAGAATATTTTTTAAATTTGAATATTTTTTTATGAACAAAAGAAATCTCGGAAGGGGAGGAAGAAATGGGATGTAAAAAGTAAAATAATTAACTATCCATTTTCACTTTTCTTTTTTATAGTTGGACAAAAGAACAACAAAAAACACCAGGCTCCTTTTATTTTGCTTTAGTCGTTTTTCTTTCTTTCACTCCCTTTTTCTTGTTTTTTTTTTTTCTCTTTACTTATATCATTTGTTTATCTATTCTTTATCTTATTTTTTTAACAATTTCTAATTAATTGGTCTAATTAATTAATAAAATAAAATATTAAATTTTTACTCTCTTCATTTTATTTTTCTTTTTTCTTTTGCACACATTCAATTTATTTTAAAGAGAAACATTTTATCTCCTTTCATTTGTTACTAATTAAACATTTATGTTTGAATTTTTTTTTAAAACACTATTTTATTCATAAGAACGAAGGTCGAGTAAAGTCGGTTCAAATTAAAAGTCCAGTCGAGTTAGTTTAAGCAAAAGGCTTAGTCAAGTAGACTTGAAGGCCGAGTCAAGTCACATTGAACCAAAGGATGAGCTGAACCAAAGGTAAAAACAGGTCAGTCCGGACTGAGGTTTGAGTGAACTAGGCTAGGATCGAAATTTTTGCCAGTTGGCCTAGGGTATAAGTCTTGATGGGTTGATCAGGCTGAAGGTTAATCAGGCTGAAGGTTGCGATAAGTCACCTAAGGATGGTCGAGGCGAGTCAACTAGGGGTGAAAGTTGAGCTGATTCGGTTACGATAAAGGTTGACTCAATTCAACCTTAACCAAAGGTCGATTTGATTTGGTGCGGGCCGAAGCTTAGCTAGACCCGGAGCAGAAGGTCAACCCAATTTGGACAAGATTGAAGGTCAAGCTAATTTTTGCTTGAACTGAAGGTTGAATCGATTATGCTTGAATGGATGTCAAGCTGATTCAGCCCAGGCTAAAGGTCGAGCAAATTTGGCCTATGCTAAAGGTAGACCAAATTTGATTAGGGTTGAAAGTTAAGCCAATTCAATTTGTGCTGAATGTTGAGTAAATTTGACTTGAGTCAAAGGTCAAGACGAATCCATCCAAACTAAAGGTCGAGCTTATTCGACTTAGAACAAAGTTAAGCCAATTCGACTTCGGCCAAAAGTTGAGCCAATTTGACTTGAGACTAATGCCATGATAAGTTAGCTTGGGTCGAAGGTTAGGATGTGTTTGTTAGGTCGAAGGTCGTGATGAACCAAATCATAAGTCATGATGAGTAGGCCCACATTGAGGTTGAGACAAATCGATCCAAGCTGAAGGTCAAGTTAAGTCATCCTTGATTGACGGTTAAGATGATCAGTTTTCGAACTCACGTGTCAAGACGACTCATCTCGATCACACAGTTAAGACGACTCGAGACAAGTTGGCCTTATGCTGAAGGTAGCATCATGTTAAAAAAAATTATCTTAAAGGCTTTAATTACTCCATTGGTCATTGTTTTTTCCAAGAAGTGCCAGTTGCTTCTCCAAATTGTTTTTGGTATCAATTTGGTCCTGACTTTTTTAATCTAATTCGATTTGATCTTAATTTTTTTAAAAGTGATTCAATTTAATCCTTGCCGTTCTTTTTTCACAAAAATGCTAAAGCCACTCCTACGTGTCAATTTATGGTTGCTTTTTTGAATTCTTTTAACTTTTTTTAATTTATATTTTTTACACGTATGACTTCACAATTGTGCCACATGGCACAATCAAAGTAACGTGGCAATGACAATTTGATGTAATAGTGGCACGTGGACAAAATCTCAATTTGGTCCTTACATTTGTTTTTAAATTCAATTTAGTCCTATTTTTTGTAAAAGTGGAACAATATTTTTCTGCTTTAAATTGAGATAAAATTTATTTTTTGTATAAATCTTATGATGCTGATATTTTTTTTTAAATTTGATATATATATATATATATATATATATATATATATATATATATATATATATTATTATATTTACCTTATCATAAGAGAAGAGTTAGTCCTAGAGCCGAGTAAAACCCATGTGTTGGTTAATTATAATCTGCTATGACCGAGTAGAGCTCAAGTAGTGTTTAACCATATTTTTCTATTGAGTTCATAGGCCAATTGTATAATCTCTATGTCTGATTTAATGGACAAAATCTTTCGAAAGTAGATCAATGATCATATTATCATGGATAAATTCATATTGATGATTAATTACATGCATTATGAATGTGTGTTGTGTGGAGAATATGTTGTTGTTTTAATCTTCCATGCTTATTTAATAAATGTTAAGTTAACCTGTGTTTTCTACTATGAATGTGTGATACACGAGTGCAAAAGATAATGCTTGAGGAAGTGCACAATAGTAATGGAGCAGAAAGTTGTCTTAGTTGTAGAAAAAGTTGTATATCTATATTTTTAATTTATACTCGGAAATGCTTTAGTGTACATTTGTTTTGAAAAAATCAATCCCTTCCTACTGTAAATATTTAATATGTGTCTCAATTTTCTATAGATGTGATATTGCTTTGTTAAACGACTATGTTTATATTACTTTGTTAAACGATTAAACAAGTAGAGATTGTTTTACAACCCATCATTCTTTGATCACGTTGATTGATGGAGAATCCTTTATGTAGGAACACACTGGAATTGTCAAGAGGATAAAAGAAGATAAAACCTCAATTAAGAGGACTTTACTAATTTGGAGTGGAATATTCTGAAAGTTTTCTTCTTCTTAGTTTTGTAAAAATTGTATAGCTATAAATGTTTGCTTGTAATTTTATGTTTTTGTAGAGAGAAAAAAACTAAGAAGATGATGCACATTAGCTTTAGGGATAGTTTGGCCTCTTAAACATTTCTATTAGGTGCAAGAGAAACTTATAGCGGTTCAAAAAGCATTGCCCCAAGAATAAAATTTTAAATGAACTCTTGAAAAAACTAGATTCAAATAACAATTGGATCTTTCTAAGGCCATTTGTAAGTTATTTCTTGTAGTAGCTCTATACCTTCTTGCACCTCCATAGATGAGGAAAAAGTCCAAATTATCTATAGGTTGAAAACATTTCGGATTACATAATACATAGATTTATAGATTTATTATGATCTGTGCAATCCAAAATTTTAAATAATGTATTTCTTATTGCACAACAAACATATTACGATTTGTAAATCCATAATACATTTGCAAAATAGAAAATGTATTCTAGATTTTACAAATGTCTTTACCGTGTATAATGAAAAATATTTTCAATTTGCATAATCCATAAATGTATTTTAGAATATACATCCCAGGATGTCTTTCCAAATTAAGTAATCCATAAATACATTAAATTGTACGGTCTGAAATGTATTTCCAAATTATAGAATCCAAAAGTATATTCTAAATTAAGTAAGCCAAAAATGTATTACGGATTCACAATTCAAAAATACAGATTACATATTATTAAATTCCAAAAATATTTTCCAAGTTAGGAATTTATTTCTGAATTACATTGAACATCCATAGATGAGTTTTGTAATATATTTCCAAATTGCACCGGCCAAAAATCTAAAGCATAGCATATTTCACTTTTCTAACACTCAGAGAAACATAGGGTGAAAAAGGTAAATACCCTACATATACGTTTGTGGACAAATCATCAATGAGGTCCTCTTCAGCATCTCCTTACATAAGTGTTGTACATGACTGAACCATTTACAAGCTTTGCAGACACCATAATAAACAACTTAAACCAAACATTCGTTCACCATCTTTTTAACCTTCATTTTTCTTCTTTTCCACTTTTCCTTTACATGAGAAGAATTTATTCAATAAGCGTTTAGTTAAGCTTATTACGGAAGCACCCCTTAAGTCCTCCATGGATTCCACTCGAGGAGAGATCGACCCAACAGCACATGAAGATTCATAACTAGGAATAGTCATATTTGGTGCATGGTAGTGCTCTTCTTTTTCATCAATTGCCTCATATATAAGATAAATTGACGTCTTGATTACAGTTAATCTGCTCCAGAAAACAACAACAATTTGCACCTTGTTTCCAGCCACAATGTTTGATAGTACCCTCTGCCACTCCTCATCATCAAACGACGCTAATGCATTTCTCTTGTAAAGCTGAATGGTGCTCTTTGTGTGATTTATCACCAACAAATTTTTCATGCCATCTGATGTTATATTTTCAGAGGAAGAATAATGTATATGGCACATCATTGTCTTCAAGTTACACCCATTCACTTGGGGAATTTCAAAAGTCACAGAAGAACCTTCGCTGCTGAAGGTTAACCAATCTGGATAACAATCTCCAGGTAGCAAACAATCACCCCCATCACTCGTAGTCATATTCTATAAAAGTAAAGATATATATGCTGTAAGTTTATCAATCGATGCATTAATACCACTTATAAATTCATCAATTTATGATATCACAATATAATAACTCATTTTATCATGAATTAAAATCATGATCTTTTTGTCAAAAAGTATTCTAAACGATGACTACTTGCATGAAAGAAGTAAATTGTTAAAAAAATTTAATCTTATGCATAACAATATCATATCATTATTCTCTTTCTTTTAGCTGATGGCAACTTTTAATAGCAGAAGATATGAAGGCAGTTAAAAATAATCCATGGGGTTGTGTGATAATTTTAAAGTAGTATGATTAAAATATCATCTTTTAAATTTTTATGTTGACAGCGTATTAAATTCAACTGCCCAGAAAGTAAGTAGATTTTCTAACCAGAATTTTAGACAAATATTTATATCATAAAATTATTACAATTAGATGCATTTAAGAGAGAAAGAGAAAGAAAGGAACCTGTAAAATTCTCTGTTTCAGAATATGTGTGATTTCCCAACTCGTTCCCATTTGAATTAAAAGTGTCTTCTCAAACAATTTTGATCTTGAAATGCATTCAATTAATGTAAATACATTCTGCATTTGTGATGCTGTTGCAGATGACTCGGATTCTTCAGAATTTGTCGCATTTAAAGCATCCAAAATACTCGTTGTATCAAAAGAAAGTTGAAGATCTGAGCCACACTCTATCCAAAGACTTTGAAGCTTTGGAAGCTCCTCAGATATATATGATAGCTGATTGGAACTGCTATTTTGTACATCTAAAGAAACAAGAGAAGACACGTCCACCAATGTCTGAACACGAGAAGAGAAACTATTTACCGGTGACATCCAAGACCAAATGATAGAGGGAAACACATTGCGTGCAAATCCTTCATAACCACATAGTGAGATATATCCAATACTTTTTGATCTAGCTATTGAAAAAGGCACCCTTGTTATAGCAGTGTTATCAGCAACAAGGGTTGTCAAAGACACCATCTGTTCTATGTCCTCTTCCAACTTATCAATCTTTAGACAACCTGAAAGAATGTGTTTTAAGAGATTTCAACTTATAGATACTTCTTGGAAGGTTACGAAGGCTAATACAATCTTGAAAGTTTATTAGTAGAACTTTTGTGAGATGACCAATGATGGTATATGAAATTTCTGACAGCCTTGGACAATCCATGAGTACAAGCTTTTCAAGATTAGGCAAATTCAAAAAGTCTGGAGTCTTTGTTAAATAATGAGAATGGCTAAGATTAAGGATTTTCAACTTCTCCATCAGCTACAAAAAAAGAAATAGAATGGAAATAAATAGGATTAAAAAACAACAAAAATAAATGATAGCAATTAAAATATGTCATGAATAGTGAAGTGGGATGTGAAATATTTACTCATGATGTTTTTTTGTAGTGCTATTAAATTTTGGTTTAGCTTTACTTTTGTGCAGACAAGGCTATCCTCATGACTTTTGGTTGGCACTTCATACTCCTTCTAATCGAGTAAAAAAGGCATGCTTTATCTAAGTAGCTAAGTTGACCACACTGACTACACTGAAATAAGCATACATCACTCAGAAATAGGTTTTATGCGTCAGGATTTTATTTGAAGTTTGTGAGTATATTCCTTCAATATGCTATTGGAGTTGTATGATGCTTCAATCTTCTAATATTACTTAATGAGTCGTCCAAGATTGGATCATTTGAGGAGAAGTCATAAGACTTCTAGTGCCTATTCACATGTCATCTAGACTTTGGTTGTCTATGATTCTTCATAAGTTTTCTAGCAAACAATAGATTACGACTGTTTAGACTAGAATAAATCTCAGGCTGATTTACACTTGACAAAATTGTATTATTTGGCATCATCTAAACTTAGAGTGACTTGTTGACAAATCTGTAGACTTGCTGGAAAATGTATAGACTTGAGTCTGATTGTCACTGTCTTAAAAGAGATGTAGTTTTTGTTGCTTGTATTTTCATAAATAGAATGTCTTATTCCTCTTGAAAATCAAATTCCTCATACCATATTTTTCTAAATGATCATTTATTTCATGTCTCTCCTAGGGTATTGTAATGCAGATTGGGTTGGTTGTCCTATTGACAAGAGATCCACAACGGGATTGTGTATTCATTACAGGAATATTGTCTCCAAGCTGAATATAGAAGCCAAACAACTGCCTCAAGAGTTGGAATTTTGAGAAATTGATAAGATGAAGTTGAATGGTGATTATCAGGTCACCCTTCATACTACTTGCGATCCTATTTCTCATAAAAGGACAAACACTTAGAGATCGATTGTCCTTTTATCAAGGAAACTTTAAGCATAGGGGTTGCACCTTTGTTTGATTCGAAGAACATCCTCCCTATGGTGAATCTTAAAGGTACTTTGTTTCCCTCTCATACTCTCTATACAGATGATGTTTTTGTCTTTTGTAGGGCTAATAAGAGAAGACTTGGAAGTATAATACAGCTATTTCAGATGTATGGCTCTGCTAATAAGAGAAGACTTGGAAGTATAATACAGTTATTGATTACAGATATTTCTAGCTTGAATGTGACTCCTTTTTGGTCTGTAGTGCTTTCCAGAATTTTGGTTTTGTTTTGCGGAGGCCGATAGCTTGTTGGAGAAAAGCTCTTAATATCTGCAAAGGTGTGGATTTTAAAGTCTCTCATATCTTTTGTGGGGATAATAGATGTGTTGATGGATTTTAAAGTCTCTCATATCTTTTGTGAGGATATGAACAAAACATTTGTTTCAGCGAAGAGTTAATGATGGACTTAATAACAATGCATATTGGGCATCATTTTTCGTCCAGCGGGAAACTTCATCTGCAACAACTGTAGTCACACTTTGGATGAGATGATCTTTATATCCTTGACTCTTGAGCCAAAGTTTGATGTCGGATGCCCATGTCGCATAATTCGTGCCATCCAACTTGTCAATGGATAAATGCACATTGACATAATTGGTATAAACGGAGGGGTTAGATAGAGGGGTGCTTGAAGACAAGACACCAGAAGTGGCAATGGAAGAAGCCATTAAGGGAGAAACCCTAAAAAATCAAGGTCCTTTGATTAATACAACAACCACAGATCTAGAAAGAATTCAAGAAGGAGACTTAGGCGAAGGTGATCGGCATGGCAAACGGCCGGCAACGTGCCATCATGCGCGTAGAGAAGTGGTTGCTGGCAGAGCTTGCGGCGGCGCGTAGAGGTGCGTGAGAGCTCCAATGGCGGCCATCTCAATGGCATTGGAGTCTTCTCGATGGCCAAGACGAACAGAATTGTTCGGTCGTGTCTAAACAACAACTCCGCTACGGCGGAAGCAGTAGCGATGACTGCGGAAGCGGTGGCAATGAGTGTTAGGATAGTGGCTGCAATAGACAAACCTAAGCTCTAGATACCATATTAAGAAGTGGGCTTAAAGCGTAACTGAACCCCTCGAGTATACTACCTTAAGAGCGATGTCCTCAACATATACTATCAAGTAAACACATCCACCACTCGAGTATTGATAAAAGACAAAATGATATTATTCACACGAAGTCATACCAAATTGTTGAACAACATTGCTAAACTTTCCAAACCAGGCCCTAGGAGATTGTTTTAGGCCATATAGGGATTTGCGAAGACAACATACCATTCCAGAAGACTCCCCCTGAGCAACAAACTTAGGAGGTTGCTCCATATAGATTTCTTCTTACAAATCACAATTGAGGAAAGCATTTTTAACATCCAGTTGATAAAGAGACCAATATTGAAAAACAGCCATGGCGATAAATAAACGAATATGAGCCATCTTTGCCACGGGGAAAAAGGTATCTCCATAATCCAACCCAAAATTTTGAGTATAACCTTTGGCTACAAGTCGAGCTTTGAGGCGATCAATAGTACCATTAGGTCCAACTTTGATAACAAACACCCACCAACAACCAAAAGATTTCCCAAACGGTAACAGGACAAGTTCCCAAGTTCCACTATTATGAAGAGCACTTAGTTCATCTGTCATAGCCTAACGCCAACCAGGATGGATTAAAGCTTCACGGACAGTTTTTCGAATGGTCACAAAAGAAATAGAGGAAAGACATGTATAAAAAGGTAATGACAGTCGATGATAACTCAAAGCAAAATGGGGAGAGGGATTACGTGTAGAACACATACCTTTTCAGAGGCAATAGGAAGGTCAGACTCAGGTGTCAGAGTCGAAAGAGAGAAAGTAGTTGGAACTTGATTGGAGTCACATGGTGGCGATTGTGATCGGTTTCAGCAACTATAAACCTGAAGGGGCGGTGGAGAAGAAATTGACTGCGGAACGGGAACTGATGGTGAAGAAGACACAGTAAAAGGGTCACAAAAAATAGGAACATTAAATGTACTAGAAGTGTTGACAAGATTGGATGGAGACAGAGGTGAAGATTGACTCTTAAAATTAAGGGAGAACTCATCAAATGTGACATCTATAAACACAAAACAAAGGTTAAGAGAATGAGGAAAACATTTGTATCCTTTTTGTGATCTTGTAAACCCTAAGAAAAGACACTTATGTGATCTAGGAGAAAGTTTGCAAAGACCACGACTAAAATTATGAACAAAACATGTAGACCCGAAAACTCCTAGAGATAAGAGATGAAGAGGTTCATGATGGAATAAAGTGAAATGAGGTATGTTATTATCTAAAATCGAAGAAGGCATGGGACTAACGAGATAACATGCAGTAAGAATAACATCAGCCTAAAAATGTTGAGGAACCTCTTCATGAATTAAAAGAGTGCAAGTTGTTTCAATAGGATGTCTATTTTTATGTTCAGCTACACCATTTTTGTTGAAATGTATAAGCACAAGAAGTTTGATGCAGAATACTGTAAGAAGCCATAAATTGTTTAAAAGAATGAGAAAGATATTCACGGCCATTATCACTGCACAAAACTCTAATAGAAACACCGAAATGAGTTTTAATTTGATCAAAAAAAGATTGAAAGATATGAAATAATTCAGAACGATTTTTCATTAGAAATAACCAAGTACATATGGAATAATCATTAATGAAAGTAACAAAGTATTGAAAACCTAAAATAGACTTAACGCGGCTAGATCCCCAAATATCAGAGTGAACCACGGCAAAAGAGGATGAAGCACCACGTGTGACACTACGAGGAAAGGAAGTACGACTATGCTTGCCCAATTAACACGACTCACACCAAACGAGACAACTTGGACAAGGAAGAGACAAGTTCTAGAAACTTGGCAAGGCTTGGATGACCTAACTAAGCACGAAGAAGAGATAGAGACTCCATAACTACACCAACATGTGTAGAGGGACGGAGATGATAAAGACCATGAGACTCACATTCTCTACCAATCACCTGTTTCGAACTCCGGTCCTGTAAACACACAGAATTGTTGGTAAAAGAAACAACACAATCAAGAAAACAAGTTAGACGACCAATGGACAACAAGTTAAAAGGAGACTCAGGGACATAAAGAACTTTATCAATGGTTAATGAAGGGAAAATTTTAACAGTGCCAACACCATGAGATGATACTCTAGAGCCATCAGCCAGTGTAACAGAAGGTAAAAAATTAGGAAAGGATAAAGAAGAGAACAAAGATTTGTTACTAGTAATATGATTAGTAGCTCCTGAGTCAAAAACCCAAGGACAAAGAGAAGAAGATTGGGTCAGACCATTAAAACATGTACTTGTGTGTGTGACAAACATAGTGGAACTAGAAGAATGTTAATCCTTATACCATTTGAAAAATTTGCTGAACATATCAGGTGTATCGGATGAAACAGAAAAAGGAGGATCCCCAGCAGACGAAGGTGGGGAAAGATTGGTCTGAACAACTACAACAAATCGAGGAGGATGACCATGTAATGCATAACACTTGTCAATCTTGTGACCTGGCTTGCCACAATGTTCACACTCATGTAATGCATAATACTTGTCAATTTTGTGACCTAGCTTGCCACAATATTCACACTTAGGACACCTTTTTCCATGTTTGCAAGGCCAAGTAAAGGTCATCACGGTGAGATGCCAATGTAAAAGAATCATCAACAAAAGCATGTGTATTAGTGTTAGGTTTTTTTGGTACACGCAAAAGAGTATAGCAGATCGAAGTCAAGGTGGGGACAACCGAAGAACCCAAGATCTGATCAAGAATGTGAATATTTATCAGTAAGTCAGTGTAATGCCCCTAGCATGAAGAACTTTGATCGTTGCGCGATCTCTGTGGCAGAGTCGGGGGAAGGAGGCAATAACTCATTGAACTCATGAAAAAGAGCATGAATTTTGCCCATATAATTAGTCATAGAGTCTTGATGTTTAGAGGCAATAAGATGTGCAAATTGAGAACAAACACCATAGAGACGTTGAGTGTCATTGGTGTATAATAACTTGGCATGCTCCCAGATTTGAGCACACGTTTCGTAGGAACGAAAAATCTACTTTAACGAAGGATCAAGAGTACCCTTGAGAACCACACATAATTGAGTATCAATTGTGTCCCAAAGGTCTTCGCAAGGCCGAGACGGTCAAAACCGTATGGTTGCCGGTTGAAACTGAAATATAGAGAAAATAAAGGTGAAGGTGTTGACGGCGGCCGACGGCAGCGACTTTAATGGTGACAGTGGGCAGAGGTGAAAAAAATTTCAAAAGAAAATTAAGCTCTACATACCATGTTGAATATAGAGAAAATAAGGTTTGAGATTAATCTCCCTTGTGTACAAACCACACATAGGGTAATCTATTTATAATAGAGAGAGAAAGGTACAAATAAAAACAGTAACTAAAAATAAATAGAGTAAATAGAATATACTATTTGATATTGTAATTAACAATATCTAACAATATCTAACAATATCTTAACAATATGTAACCTTGGTTATCGAACTCGTGGGTTGACTCGTAAACCCGTACGAGTCTGCGAGTCAATGCACTGTTCACGAGTTAACTCGCTCGTAAACTCGTTTTTTTCAGACTTGGAGTGGACTCGGAATAAACTCGGTTGACTCGTAACAGACTCGCGAGTTCGAAACGTGTCACCGAGTTTGTAATGGGGGACAAAACGACATGAAAATATGTCGTTCCTATGCGGATTTTAAACCCAAACAAAAGCCCCAACATCAGAAATTGAATACCCATCTGAAATCAATGATTGAAGCCCAAATAGCAAACCCCACAAACCCTAATCGAAAAAGAAGCAAAGATCAAAGCAACCCCGACGAGAATAGAAGGTGAAAGCGTCGACATTTTCGCAACCTCGCGACTTCCGATTGTAGCCTTGTGACCTCCGACCAGCCTCGCGACCTCCGATTGCAGCCTCGCAACCTCCGATTGTGGCCTCGCGACCTCCGACCTGCTTCGTGATATCTCATTTCTCATTTCTCTTCTCTGATCTCTGCGTCCCGTAGTTAAGTGGTAAGCAAATGGGTCTTCACAAATGGGTTTTTTGATTTCGCAGTTCGCATTTTATAATTTCATTTGAAGAAATGGGTCATAGTGGTTATTTTAAAAGTGTTAAAATTTAAATGGGTCTTGAATCATGATATTGAAATGGGTCGCACAGTACCACTGAAATGGGTCTTTATTTTTTTTTATATAATTTATTCTTTTTATTTATTGTTTCTTAGTTTCTTAATTATTATTATTACGTATGTTTATATGTTTATTTTTTATTTAATATATTTTTTTATTTTTGGTTTTCTAAAGAGACAAATAATTTTATTTCTAGTTGATTGTTGTTTTGCAATGTCTGGAAGTGGGACAACTTCAAATTCCTCCTAGACCTAGAAGTAAGAATGCTTCAGGAAACCGTACTGACATTGGATGGAAACATGGAACAGATGTTTTGGGCAATGGAAAAAAAGTTAGATGCAACTATTGCTCAAAAACATTCAATGGAGGAATTTTCAGATTTAAGCATCATATTGCTGGTACTAGATATGATTCTGAACCATGTGTCTCAGTTCCTAAAGAAGTGAAAGTTGTAATGATGAAAGTTGTGGCAGAGGCTAAGGATGTTTCAGAAAAGAAAAGAAGACGAAATACATTTGATGAGTTTGATGATGAGCATATTGAAGAGGTGGATACCAATCAAAGTAGCAGTAGTATGATGTTCAAAAATAAAGGAATGGAAAAATTCAGTCAAGTTGTTCAATACTTTAAATCAGCTGTACAAGAAAGGGGATAAAGAAAAAGTTGATGCTCAAGTGGCTGAATTTTTTTACACAAGTGTTATTCCATTCAATGTTATTAGAAATCCTGCTTTTGCAAAAATGTGTGAAATGATTGGAAGATATGGAGTTGGCTACAAACCTCCATCATATCATGATATTAGAGAAAAACTTTTGAAACAAGCAATGCAAAAAACCGATGTAATCCTTGAAGAGTTTAAAGAGGAGTGGAAAAGAACCAGTTGCACAATCATGTCTGATGGGTGGACTGATAAGAAAAGACGTTCAATTTGTAACTTTCTAGTGAATAGTCCTAAAGGGACTGATAGAACACTTGAGGAAGGGCTGATACAACGTGAGAAAGATAGTGAAGAAGGCCATGTTAGTGGAAGGCCCAAGATATGGAAGGTTTACTCTAGGAGGAAGAAAACAGGCCCAGGGAATATTAATTAGTTAGGAGGGTAATGACGTGGCAAAAAAAGAAGACAAGTATTTGAGAAGGGAGGAAAGAGAGAGGGGATATACGGGAAGTTTGTTATGAAATAGGGTAAGGAGAGTGATCTCTCTGGAAGAGTCATAGACTCTGGAGATATTCTATATTGTCATACCATCGTTTTGCTCATTTTCACACATTCAATAATACAGTTTCCATATCATTTGTTGTGCTGTTTTGATTTGTTTTTGTGGTCATAGTCTATCATTGGTCCGACCTGCCGGATACCTGCGAGGAGAGCTAGCGTAGTTACCCTTCTTCCATGCCACCGAAGATGTCAGATAGAGTGGAAGCATTGGAGGAGCGTTTGACGGCAATGGAGGCTTCAATGCGACAATCGTTGGTGGAGTTTCGTCAATCTATGTTGGAGGAAT
>Ga0214545_1001173_pt1 | contig 47804 bp, 22 predicted proteins | sample CNSS4metaG_FD_160064 | JGI IMG/M metagenome (GOLD analysis project Ga0214545, IMG submission 160064) | Root nodule microbial communities from cowpea collected in UCLA plant growth center, Los Angeles, California, USA - CNSS4 | ecosystem: Host-associated > Plants > Roots > Nodule | place: USA... | reverse complement strand
GTATTTTCGTTTGAGCAAATTCTGCTAGAAACTTAGTGAGAATGTTCTCTACATCCACCCAACGATATAAATAAAGATTGTTCTCTAAATCCACCCAACGATATAAATGAAGATGATAAAATTTATATTTATAAAAGTGATAGATTTTGAAAAAATATATTAAAAAGTATTTTTATTTATATATTGATTTATGTGTGTGAAAAAAAAATAATTGTGAAGACCAATGCTCCCTTCGCATTGAACCAAGTTCTTATATATATATATATATATATATATATATATATATATATATATATATATATAACAATTGAAAGTAAACATGTCTTTTAAGTTATTTGTATTTTTTTAATGTGTTTTACGCACTAATGAAATAATTATATGTTTGAATAAATTACATTACAAGAGGTTTTTCACCGGAAGAAACATGTTATGATAGACGGGAAAATAGAGTTCACAATCAAATCATATGCTATAAAATATTTAAATTATGTTTGGATTTGAAGATGAATTTGAAGAAGTGAATTTGTAAGAAACAAAAATGAATGTGAAATTGTTTTGATTAAAAGAAACATGGTAATGGTAAGAAATGAGAATATTTGAAAAAATTTATAAAAGTTAGTGAATGATGTCACAAATTTAATAGATTAAAAAAATATTTTAATTGAAAAAATATAAAATTATTATTTATTAATATTTATATTCATTATCATTATTTATATTATTATTATATTGCATTTATTATTATTATTATTATTTAAATAAAAATTAACTTTATCTAAAAATAAAATTATTACTGTGTTGAAGAGAAACTTAAAACCCAAGTAATTTTTTTATTACTGTGAGTTTTTTATTTTCTATTTATTACTTTCTCAATAAATAGTTAATTTGTGCATGCATTTCCATACTTCGGAAGAAGCGTGGCCTTAGTGAGAAAATTTTCTACATCCATCATAGTGAACAAATATATATATGTTTTCACTCGGTTCTCAATTTAGTGTTTGACTGCTTTTTACACTTATTAGGTGCATTCATTCATGTTGATTTTTAACTATGATCTCACTAGTATTGTTAGTTTGTCATTTAAGCACTAGGATTTCTAAAATTTTTTCTACTCTTCCATATCCAAAATATGGTTTTTCTTTTCAAAAAATATTGCTTTCCTGGTTCTTCTTTAAACCTTTCAAAACATATTTTCAAAGGGTTTAATAACTATATCTAAACATAATTCAACTATTCAACTACTATGATATCCCAAAACGTGCAAAGAAATTAAAACTTGAACTTAATGCCAAAAACTAAAAAGTGCAGAAAACTAAATGTGCAAAAATTTAAAACAACTTTATTTTTTGTGGTTTCAACTTTCTCTACATCAAGATCTTTTATTTATCTCTTAGATTGAACCACTTTGTCAAAGAACTTATCATCTTTAAATTTAGAGGTCTCCCTCTCTTTTATGACTTAGTTATTAATTGTTTGACCAACTTCAGTATTGACAAATTGATGGTCAACTTCAGGACTAGCAAGTTGATGATCAACTTCAGTACTGGTAAGTTGTGTTTCTGGTTCAAATCCTTAACTTATTTGGCCAGATTTAGTATTGGCTAGTTGTGTTTTTTAAGTACTAGTCAAGTATTCAAAGCCCCTTATTCCAATTCCCATTGTTGTGTGCAACGTTCATTGAATGTCTCGATGTGAGTTTAGGGATCTTCATGATATGTTCCTGAAAGCAAATGTGAAGAATGAGGTTAAGAAATGCAGAGTTAGTTTCTACTCTTGTGGTAGGTGGAATGACAAATCTGAAAAAATTTCCAAGTCTTAGGTGCATGTCAAAATCTCCTTAAATGTCAACAATATTTCACTCATTGTTGAACTTGTGAAACTTGCTTGACAATATTATTGTTATTGAACATGTGAAACATGTATGACATTTAGTGTTGTTATTGGAGTTGAAAAAATGAGCATTTTTCAATCTACTTTTTCAAAAATAATTTGAATGTCCTATATATCAAAGAAAGAAAAAGTTAGTTTCATAAAATTTCACTAATATTAAAAGTGAAAAAAGAAGCAAATGTCTAAGCCCAGGTTCGAATCGGGGACTTCTAGTGTGTGAAACTAGCGTGATAATCAACTACACAACCCAAACTTTATTGATAAACAAATATAACCTTACTTATAATTATTTTAAAGGTTTAATATCTAATTTTTTCCATATATTTGTTAAGTTCTTTTAATTTGGTTCTAACATATTTTTTTGTTCAATTTGATCCTAATATTCGTCAACTTTGTTCAATTGAGTCATTTTCCCTAATAGCGTTAAAATAATTAACAGTGAACATTATAGGTCGGAAAAATACCGCTACGTGGCAGTGATATATGTGACGTGTGCTGTTTGAACTAATTTTAATGTATTTGTATTATTATTTTTCAAATTGAAAATGTGAGAAATTGTTTCTAATGTTTGGTGCGTTTAGCGTTTCATACACGAGTGCGAGATTGAGGCATTTTGGTTCCAGAAGAAAAGGACTGAGTGAGCTGAAGGTGGTGGAATTCGTCGTCGTTTACGAATATTTGGCGAGTTCTAGTGAAGAGAGACGGAGTAAAGCATCAAAGAGGTGAGTTTCATTTCCATTATGTTATTTCGTTTTCTTTTAAGGGTTCAGTGTTGAAGTGTGTTCTGTTGCTGTCAGATTTTGATGAATTGATTAATGTCCTTCTTGTTAGTTGAGTAATTTTTTATAGACTTCTTCATCCCACTTTGTCTTCTATTTTGCGTATTCGGTTGTCGGTATTGCTTCCTCACCTGCTCTCATTGAGTTGTTTCTGTTCTTTTTTTGTTTCACTCATTGTTTAACTTGTGAAACTTGCTTGACAATAGCATTGTTATTGAACTTATGAAACATGTATGACATTTAGTGTTGTTATTGGAGTTGAAAAAATTAGCATTTTTCAATCTACTTTCTTAAACAGAATTTGAATGTTCTTTATATCAAAAAAATAAAAAGTTAGTTTCATAAATTTTCACTAATATTAAAAGTGAAAAAAGAAGCAAATGTCTAAGCCCGGGTTCGAACCGAGGACCTCTAGTGTGTGAGACTAGCGTGATAACCAACTACACCACCCAGACCTTTTTAACAAGCAAATATAACCTTACGTCTAATTATTTTAAAGGTTTAATATCTAATTTTTTTCATATATTTGTTAAGTTCTTTTAATATTGTTTTTGTTCAATTTGATCCTAATATTCGTCAACTTTGTTCAATTGAGTCATTTTCCCTAATAGCGTTAAAATAATTAACGGTGAATAGTACAGGTCGACAAAATACCGTTACGTGGCAATGATATATGTGACGTGTGCTGTTTGAACTAATTTAAATGTATTTGTATTATTATTTTTCAAATTGAAAATGTGAGAAATTGTTTCTAATGTTTGGTGCGTTTAGCGTTTCATACACGAGTGCGAGATTGAGGCATTTTAGTTCCAAAAGAAAGCAACTGGGTGAGCTGAAGGTGGTGGAATTCGTCGTCGTTTACAAATATTTGGCGAGTTCTAGTGAAGAGAGACAGAGTAAAGCATCAAAGAGGTGAGTTTCATTTTCATTATGTTATTTCGTTTTCTTTTAAGGGTTCAGTGTTGAAGTGTGTTCTGTTGCTGTCAGATTTTGATGAATTGACTAATGTCCTTGTTGTTAGTTAAGTAATTTTTTATAGACTTCTTTATCCCACTTTGTCTTCTATTTTGCGTATTCTGTTGTCGGTATTGCTTCCCCACCTGCTCTCATTGAGTTGTTTCTGTTCTTTTTTTTCTTTCACTCATTGTTTAACTTGTGAAACTTGCTTGACAATAGCATTGTTATTGAACTTATGAAACATGTATGACATTTAGTGTTGTTATTGGAGTTGAAAAAATTAGCATTTTTCAATCTACTTTCTTAAACAGAATTTGAATGTTCTTTATATCAAAAAAATAAAAAGTTAGTTTCATAAATTTTCACTAATATTAAAAGTGAAAAAAGAAGCAAATGTCTAAGCCCGGGTTCGAACCGAGGACCTCTAGTGTGTGAGACTAGCGTGATAACCAACTACACCACCCAGACCTTTTTAACAAGCAAATATAACCTTACGTCTAATTATTTTAAAGGTTTAATATCTAATTTTTTTCATATATTTGTTAAGTTCTTTTAATATTGTTTTTGTTCAATTTGATCCTAATATTCGTCAACTTTGTTCAATTGAGTCATTTTCCCTAATAGCGTTAAAATAATTAACGGTGAATAGTACAGGTCGACAAAATACCGTTACGTGGCAATGATATATGTGACGTGTGCTGTTTGAACTAATTTAAATGTATTTGTATTATTATTTTTCAAATTGAAAATGTGAGAAATTGTTTCTAATGTTTGGTGCGTTTAGCGTTTCATACACGAGTGCGAGATTGAGGCATTTTAGTTCCAAAAGAAAGCAACTGGGTGAGCTGAAGGTGGTGGAATTCGTCGTCGTTTACAAATATTTGGCGAGTTCTAGTGAAGAGAGACAGAGTAAAGCATCAAAGAGGTGAGTTTCATTTTCATTATGTTATTTCGTTTTCTTTTAAGGGTTCAGTGTTGAAGTGTGTTCTGTTGCTGTCAGATTTTGATGAATTGACTAATGTCCTTGTTGTTAGTTAAGTAATTTTTTATAGACTTCTTTATCCCACTTTGTCTTCTATTTTGCGTATTCTGTTGTCGGTATTGCTTCCCCACCTTTTTCACTAATATTAAAAGTGAAAAAAGAAGCAAATGTCTAAGCCCGGGTTCGAACCGAGGACCTCTAGTGTGTGAGACTAGCGTGATAACCAACTACACCACCCAGACCTTTTTAACAAGCAAATATAACCTTACGTCTAATTATTTTAAAGGTTTAATATCTAATTTTTTCCATATATTTGTTAAGTTCTGTTAATTTGGTTCTAATATTATTTTTGTTCAATTTGATCCTAATATTCGTCAACTTTGTTCAATAGAGTCATTTTCCCTAATAGCGTTAAAATAATTAATGGTGAATAGTACAGGTCGGCAAAATACCGTTACGTGGCAATGATAAATGTGACATGTGTTGTTTGAACTAATTTAAATGTATTTGTATTATTATTTTTCAAATTGAAAATGTGAGAAATTGTTTCTAATGTTTGGTGCGTTTAGCGTTTCATACACGAGTGCGAGATTGAGGCATTTTGGTTCTAGAAGAAAGCAACTTGGTGAGCTGAAGGTGGTGGAATTCGTCGTCGTTTACAAATATTTGGCGATTTATGGTGACTAGAGACGAAGTTAAGCATCAAAGAGGTGAGTTTCAATTTCATCATGTTATTTCGGTTTCTTTTAAGGGTTCGGTGGTGAAGTGTGTTCTGTTGCTATTAGATTTTGATGAATTGATTAATGTCCTTGTTGTTAGTTGAGTAATTTTTTATAGACTTCTTTATCCCACTTTGTCTTCTATTTTGCGTATTCTGTTGTCGGTATTGCTTCCCCACTTGCTCTCATTGAGTTGTTTCTGTTCTTTTTTTGTTTCACTCATTGTTTAACTTGTGAAACTTGCTTGACAATAGCATTGTTATTGAACTTGTGAAACATGTATGACATTTAGTGTTGTTATTGGAGTTGAAAAAATGAGCATTTTCAATCTACTTTCTTAAACAGAATTTGAATGTCCTTTATATCAAAGGAAGAAAAAGTTAGTTTCATAAATTTACAAATATTTGGCGAGTTCTGGTGACGAGAGACGGGGTTAAGCATCTTAGAGGTGAGTTTCATTTGCATCATGTTATTTCGTTTTCTTTTAAGGGTTCGGTGTTGAAGTGTGTTCTGTTGCTGTCAGATTTTGATGAATTGATTAATGTCCTTGTTGTTAGTTGAGTAATTTTTTATAGACTTCTTTATCCCACTTCTTTTCTTCTTTATTCATTTTTAATGCTTTCCTTTGTGGTCCCCCGGTAATTTAAGCATATTATTTTTCACAAGATTGTTACATATTTGTATGCATTGGTGTTTGAGATGTGTGATGGTAAATTCGAAGTTGGGGTCCACCATGGTGGAGAGTTTGAAGAAAATGGTGCATTTGCATGTACTGGTGGGGAAATTAGTAATTGGTCATGTGGCCTTGATCGTTGGAGTTATTTTGGAGTGTTAGGTGTTGTTAGGGATATAGGGTATGTTGCTATTATGCAATTGTGGTATTATGTAGAGAAAATGTTGCTTCTAATGAAGGATGACAATGGGGTAATAAATATGGTCAACGTTGCCAAGCATTATGGTGAAGTTCTCTTGTATGTGGTGCATGGTAGCTCAGAAGCAGAACAATCTCCATGTGGTTTCCAACTTTGGTGATTTCTTATCACCTTTAACTATCCTATCACTTTTATTCATCACACCACTCACTTTCTACCTTGATTTTCATCTCATTCATACTTCATTAATATCTTCTCCACACAATGAAGTCTCAGATGTCTACTTCAGCATGTCAAGAGTGCACCTACATGCAGCTATCGTGGTATTCATGTTGGAGCTTGAATATGGCATGGTGGGTGCCACCTTGATGTTGAACGCCTCATAGTGGCATCAGAGCAATGGGGATTTGACTATGAAGCATCCCCACTCTAACCAAATCTTGCACATGAGGCATGATTACATTAATGGTTGGATGGTGATGGTCCATAATGTCCATTTTTACCTATTGTATTTGTTGTCCTAAATAAATCAACTACTTTCTACCTTTTATTTTATTTTATTCTCAAGTTTATTGTGTTTTGTATTATTTTGTATTTTAGTTGTTTTATGTTTGTTTTACCTCTAATCTCTTCTTTTAAGTATGTGAAATAAGTTAATAAGGATCAATTCTAGTGAAGGAAAACAAGCAAGAACTCAAGGAAGTATGTTTTGGACAAGAAAATATCAATTTGAAGCAAATACTCACGTTGGATCACTTCCCTGTATAGGGTTGAGCACCACAACGCTGAGTGGTGGAAAAGTGGCACTAAGCTTCAGTTCATCTGAAAGAACTCGGGTTATCCTGTGGAAAATGGGGTTAAGTGATAACGATGCTAATGTGTCAAAAATGAGTATTTAATCATGTTCTTCGGGGTTTTGGGGGATTTCCTCATGTTGCATGGTAGAGATTCACTTTTGGGTGCTTGAAGTAGGGGTGGCAAAATGGGCCAGTCTGGCACGTTTTGGGCCCCACCCGTTTGTGGTTCGTAAAAAATAGGCCGGGTCGGGTTGGTCCGTCAAACAAAAATGGGTCAATTATCACAACCCGTCCCGTATAGGACGGGCTAACGGGCCGGGTTAGGCTGGCCCATCCACTTTTTTATAATTTTTTTAATTTGTTTTCAATTTTTCAATTTTTTTTTTTAATTTTTTTAATTTGTTTATATTTAGATATAAATTATTATTATTAAAAGCATATTTAATCAAATAAAATATTTTTTTAACTTTTAGTTGATTAGTTAATGTTTTTCATTAGATAAACTAAAATAATTATTAAATTTACATACTAAATTATTCAATTATAACTAATAATTGAAACTTAATTTGTAGGTGTTAATGATTTAAATTACAATACTATTATATATTTACACATTTAAAAAATATAATATAAAAAATTAATCTTTTTAATTACTTTTATTTTATTTTATTTTTTTAAGATGGGCCAACGACCATGATGAGTTGACCTATACTTTAGCCTGTCAAGTTGACGGACTGGACGAGACGGGCCAAAATGGGTTGACGGGTTGAAACCTTTAACCTAACCCGTCCCTTTTAACTTGGACCGACGGACTGGTCTGTTGAGCCCAACCCATTTTGCCACCTCTAACTTGAAAGCCTCTTGAAGGTTACTAGGATTGTTTGGAAACTCTTTCACTTTTCCTTGGATCTTCTCCTCTATCCATGGTAGGTTTTTTCTTGTGGGATTAGAGAAGAAAATGGGTTGCGATTTGAAAATAAAAACGGCCCAATTATAATTGGTGAAATAGTATAATAACTCAATATTGTAAATATAAGTGTGAATATAGGATTCTTCACACCATTTTAAAAGCTTATTATTATTATTATTACTATTATTCAACTGCATTCAACATTTTTATTTCTAAACGTACCAAATCAGTTGCATTATTTGAACTTTTCGCAACCCCAAATTAATTTCTTTTTCCTTCATAAACTTCCTCTGACAGAATGACGATGACAACGAATCGTTTTTCCCATATGCCTATTTCCAATTCAATTGGTGATCTTGTAATGGAAAAATTGCAATTTATAAAATAAAAGTTAGGTGAGATATTAATTCACCACTCAATAGGCTTTTTGAATACATTGGTACAACACACGATCTTTTTTACACATACAACATATCCTACTTGTTTATACTCAAGTTATTTTATATACAATTGGTTGTCATGTCGCCTTCATGCGACCATCAATTACAATGTTATGTTGGATACTCTTTCCCATGCATTACTTCTATTCCTGTTGAAACTACCAAAAACATAACAAATATTATATTAATTATTAAGTGTCACATAATTGCATTTTATCTTTTACTTTTTCATATTTGCGTGTAACAAATGTTTAAAATTAAATACTTTCAAAATGTTGATTTTGGAACTTGCATCCTCATTGTTTCACAAACTCAAGTGTCTAATTAATTCAACATTTTAGAAGGTGGAAATGCGAAAAATTCATGTGAGTTAAGACTTTTACTCGGAGATAAATAACATATAATGAAAAAAGAATTACAAATTCAAAGTTTTAATGTTATAAATTAGAGGTTTTATTAACTTATTAGGTTTCTTATACATAAGTTTACTCATGATTTGAGACTTGATGATATTTTGAATTATAGAAATATATTTTGAACATATAAAATATATAAGTGATGTGCTATAGGTATTATATGTAAGAGTTTGTCATTTTATTTTATTAATGTAAATTGTGAAAAAATATAAAATATTTAGATATTTCAATTTTAATTTTCTAAATATAAATAATAAGTAAATACATTTTTACTCTTCATATAAATGATATTATAAAAAAACGGAAAAATTTTCCAAAAACTAATTTAAATAAAAAAATATTAAGCAATAATTCTCAAAAGATCCATTAGATCTAAATGTATTGGTTATGTATCAACTTAATATGCCACTCGATGAGGAACTCAATATGAAAAAAGAAAAAAAAACAGAGCTTTAAAGTTTGATTTATTCAAATTTATATGGAACATGAAAAGAGAAAGTGATAAGTGTCCAAGGGGTCACATTAAATTTAGGGTTAAATATGTTTTTGGTCTCAAGTTTTAGTAAATTTTGAAATTATTTCCTTTTTAAAACTTTATACCAATTTAGTCCTTCATCTTTAGAAATACGTGGATTTAGTCATTCTTATCAAATTTTGTTAGGTTTATTTGACATTTTAAACGCGTTTTATGATAATATTTGAGTTAACATTGAAGCGAAAGTGTATCAAATGGTGTAAACAATTTAAATACTATCATAAAATGCGCTTCAAACGTCAAATAAACTTAACAAAATCGAGTTAAAAGAACTAAATTCACGTATTTTTAAAGATGAATGACTAAATTGGGTCAAAAGTTTTGAAGAGTAACTAATTCTAAATTTCACTAAAACTTGAGGTACCAAAAACATATTTAACCCTTAAATTTACACTTGATGGAATTGCTAGTAACAAAAAAAGATGTGTAAAAAGTAATATCCATTATATCATAACCCAAAAGCCCATTTGCTTCTCACCAAAAACAATATTAATTCTTTTAACATGGAATCTTTTTGTCTTTTGTTCAACTTGTTCATGCGTGTATAATAAACATATATGTGTATGATGTAAACAACTCTTCTGGGAAACGACAATTGAATGAAGAGGCAAATTGTTCAGAACACTAAACAAATTTCTCCCTCTTTTTCTCTGTTTTTAAGTATGGTCTTTCTGACTCGTTGAGTTTAACTTTCAACAATATAATGCTGTTAATCACTTATAACATATTAGTTTAACAATTGTTTTATACTGTTAATACATTTTAATTAAATTTATACCCATCACATATCCTTAAATATTTGTAGGTAACTTGTCTCCTGCATGCATGTTTGAATTTTGTGGGACGTATAACCAATTACGAGATTGCACGAAAAATTGGTAGAGTGTCCAAATCAGATGGGGTAGAAACAATTACTTAAAGGGGTATCTTACATTATATATAGTTATATTGTTGTAAACTTTAAGTAAAGTGAATTTAAATTTATAATATATCAGTAGATATAAACTTCATTTTATAAGATGATTTTGTAAAATTGAAGTTAAAGTTTGTTTCTTTAACATTGTATCAGAGCATATTCTAACAAAATTTATTATTTTATCGAAATCATCTATTAATATTTAATCTTACGACGATGTATATACATATCGTAGATCGCTTTACATGAAAGTAATTTACTTTTGCCAAACGTAGCCTTAACAAAAGTAGTGCCCTCAAGATTGTTTAGTTTTTAATAGTTATTCTTTAAAAGTTTTCTATAGATAATAAGTTGTTGTTATAGATAAAACTAATAATAGTAATGTAATATACATGTCTGGTACTTGGTAGTGAGTGAGGTTTCCAGAAAGTCAGGTAGAATATTTTTCTTGAATAAAGTAAAATAGAATTTAAAAGATAATTTATTTGAGTATTAAAATGATGGTAAATAGTACTTGATAATAATATATGAATATGATGTAGAATTTGATGATCACTGATCCCTGTTTGGCCCTGAATAGAGAAATAGGTAGGAAGTAATATAATAACTTAATAAGCAATTAGTTCACGAGTTGTTGAGAGAGACAATGAAAGCAGCCTCCACAAGATAAGGGTTTGTTTTCTTGTCATTAATTTAAGATTTTTAATTCGATGTGTTGACATTGTAAATGCCTTTTCTCTGCAATATCGTCATATGCTGAGAGATTTCTATGTACTGGCTGTGAAAATTGCATAATGGGAATGCTTTAAAGTTTGTAATGCAGCTAAAAAACAATGGATTAAAATAATGCAAACAATACAGTCACGAGACACTACAAAACAAATCACCTACCTTCCTCTCTTTCTCTCTGTGGCTCTGGCTGAGACTGTGCCTGCCATGTGTTTGAAACTTTGTTCTCAAATCTAACACACCTTTTCATCACATAAATCAGAGCCTTTAAGCAAAACCAAGTTTCCCAAACTCAAAAGTAAGCTCACTTTTCCCCTTTGTTCGTCAAAAAATGCTACCAACCTCCTCACTCAAGTATGTTCTTCTCCTCTTTTATTGTACTTTTTTTTCCTTTAACTTGTTAACCACTCCTGGCTGTGCCCTCAACATAGGAGCTGAAACCACTGGAGTAGCTGTCTCTGTGGTAATCTTCTTGTTTAATTTTTACAGCGTCCAGTTCCAAACAAATTTATTAAGCGTTAAATTAACATATACGGCTAGTAGTTTTCCTAATTCTCTCTTTTTTTATCTTTCATCTGCAGAGCAAAGAGTGCAGTAGACAATGTGAGTCAAGTTTCTGCTCAGGTACAAGACTGATCCTATGAGTGTTTTTCTTCTTATTTTTAAGATTTGGCTGATTGGATTAAGGTATAATTTGTTTAATAACACTTTGGAATTTGGAATGACAGTGCCTCCATTATTGAGATATGGCAAATACTGTGGACTTTTGTATAGTGGATGCCCTGGTGAAAAACCTTGTGATGGCCTTGATGCTTGTTGTATGAAGCATGATCAATGTGTGCAAGCCAAAAACAGTGAGTTCTCTAATAGATTTTCAATTAAGACATCTTACATTATGATTTGAATTAGAGAAAGATTTGGTTGAATACTTCCAGTATCAGAATCTATCGGATCTGACTCTTAGTAAGTGGGATCATCACGTCCCTTCACAGACTAGATGTTAAATTAGTTTTTTTTTTTTTTTTTCCGTGTTTGTCTTTATTTTCATGGGACCCGTATTATCTTAAAACTCAGTTTTGAATGATCCATGATTACTTATTTTGTACATAAAAAAAACTGAATCTGTATAAATCAGCTCTGATGGTAATGAACCATTGAAATAGATATGACAGGAAATTGAATCAGTGAGTGCAGTTGCTGTTGCAAGCACATGGCTTAGAAAATCGCTAGGATGGACAGAGTGAGAATTAGAAAAGTGATTTAGGTAGTGTAGTCTAGCTTCTTGTTTACCTTCTCTTTTTCTCAAAAAAGGAAGTGGGTTTAAACACAATTTCTTAGAAGTAAAATAACTTTTCCAATGAACTTATATCCCAAAACTCGTGTAGAGCTGGACCAAACACTATATTAGAAGAAAAGGCAAAAGGCAAAGTATGCATCTTTCTAAAGTCTAAAGTCTTCAATTAAAATGAAATAAAGATGACAGTTGATAGGGATTCTTTACTTAATTGCTTTTTATCAGTATACTAATGAATCCAGTAAATGCCATGAAGTTGATGAACATAAATAGAAACTAATCGTGATCTTTCATCTATTTACTTCCTTTTTGAATTACTGATTCTACTACCATAACTTTGTAACGGAGCTTCTTAGTTGGCTTGATTATGAAGATAACCCTCATTGCATCCCTTCTTCTACACTCGAACAACATGCATAAGAGGACATTCGAGTGATAATTACAACAAACAGTGAACTTTGCACCCCACAAAAATTATTATTGAACTATTTTTGTCGAATACTGAAATCTTGTAGACTAGTGTTATTGAATAATAAAATCCAATTTCGCTTTATTTACTAAGTGCTTTATTTACTAAGTGCGTGTTTGGTTCTGCGTCAAATTGATGTAGAATTGATTTTCTAACGCAAAATCAGTATGTGTTTGGTTTCTAAAATCAATTAAAAAGTAAAAAATTCATGTTAAATGAGAAACAACTAATTCTTGTTTCTGCGTTGGAGAATTAGTTGTGTAAAATCACCTCAAAAGCAACTCTTGGTTGCGTTGGGGAATGCGGTAACTATTGACTAATGATTGTGTTATGCAGATGACTACCTAAGCCAAGAATGCAGCCAAGCATTGATAAACTGTATGAATAGCTTCAAGAACTCGAGGGCTCCTACATTCAAAGGAAACACGTGCAATGTGGATGATGTTGTTGAAGTAATACATGTTGTTATGGAAGCCGCTTTATTGGCTGGAGGGATTCTCCACAAGCCCTAGAGAGAAACATTGTTTGTCTGTCTATCTGTCATGTCTCAGCTAAGAACAGATATTTTCTCGTTCTTCCTATTGTTTTTAGTTGCTCTCTTACCAAATTAATCAAACTTTAATGCTTTATTTTATTTGTTCACAACCAATGTACTCTGTTCGCACACTCTTGTTATTAGGTAAAGTATGCTTAGTCATTCTTGTGATCCCCCACCTCCTTCAAATGTACACTGCAAACACATTTTTTGTTTCTACGGTTTTCCTTGTGATGGAATTAGTTTCACTTTTTCAAAGATTCCTTTAAAGTTCTCAATGATTACTATTTTCATATATATAAACTATAAACAAATAAAGGTAAGCATGGCTAAGCCAACTCCATCTTCAAAAGTAAATTTGAACATCAAAGTTCATGAAGCAAACTTTCTTTTCTACAATTTTGTTTGTTTGGTGATTGTGTCCAACACCAGTAATTTTGTATAGATCTGCCTGCTGGTAGAGAATACAATTCAAATGCTGAGTAAGCGAAAGGTCAGGATACTAAGTTTGTAAAGGTATCACTAAAGCAGAACTTTAGTAAGCAAAAAATTAATTACATGATATATCCCATCGATAATGATATTTTCTTCTTCCAAAAGCTTGGCCTAAACAGAATCCATTGCCGCTTCTTGAGAAATCTGCAAGAGTGGAACCTTTCTTCTTCCCACATCAACTTTTCATTTTCCTTTTTAGAAAACCGGAACATCTTTTAGGATTCTTAAATTTTTTTTAATGCATATTAAACATCTAAAATTTAACTTCACTTCTTACTTTATTTCTAACAGAGAATTTTATTTTGCTACTCACACAGTAACTCTATAAAACCAAAAGATAGTTCCTTCTCCCATTCTCACATTCAATCCAGTCTAGCTCTCTTATCACCAATTCACTCGACATATTTCATAGGTGTTTTTCTTCAAGGTTTTTCTGTGTATCTAACCACCATCAAATTCCAAAATTTATCTATACATCTTTATTCTGTGTGAATATCTACTGGCTAGTCATCGGTTTTTATTTATTTTTTCTAAGTGAATATTAACATTTGCTCTCTTCTTTCAGAATGAAATTTCAAGTTCCTGAAACGGAGAATAACAACAAAAAATCTAGACTAATTTTTAAGAAGTTTCTGTGGAGGATCAACAATTTCTCTGAAGTGAATGGCGGACGGTTTTGCTCTGGCAAATATATACTTGATGACATTGGATGGTGATTTATTGAAATTTTGTTTACTGTTCATACTTATGATATTATCTTCTCTTGTTTGCTTTAATAAGTGTTTTAACCTTGTTTTTAGTTACATCACTATCTACCCAAATCAGGATATTCAGGATTACTTGGAGATTTATTTACAAGCTGACATGAATTGCGCTAATTTACCTAAAGACGGGAAAAAACCTGCACATTTCAATCTGGCTTTAGTTAACCAGGTTAATGACAAAATGTCTATAACAAAAGGTATTTTTCACCCTTTAGTCTTTCTAAATTTTTTGTTTTTTTGTCTAGGTAGACTCTGTAATTCATTTAAAAATCAATTTTATTTTTAAAAGTTAGGAGAGGAGATATTTGATAGAAAAATCTAATTATGATCTATTTCGACCTTAATGAGTGTATTCTTTTTAATCCAAAAAACCTAACAAATGGGTATATGAATTTTCCAGGATATGAATTTGAGTTTAGTTCAAATGTCTCTTATTGGGCTCTCGATGGTACCTTGACTTTCAATGATCTTTATAAGCCTAGTTGTGGGTTTATTGTGAATGATACTGTAATGATTGAAGTTGAAATTTTTACCACCAAATATGTGTATGAAAATGAAGAATATCAGCCTGTATGCAAGATTGATGACAACCACAACAATCCTTTATTGCATAAAATGTTCACAAGCTCATTTGAAAATATAGAGCAAACTTTTATTCCACTGATAGAAGAAGTATGTTTGCAACATCCCTCACTTATTTTAAGTCAAGAGAAGAGAAGTATTAGGTTTAGTGAATGGGCATTCACAGCATTGGGTCGAGTTCTTTATTTTCTCAAGACTAAAAAAGTAAAAGATATGAACGATGAAGCATGTAATCATCTCCAAATTCTCTGGGATGAACTTAAGACATGTGGATTTGATTTAACGTGGTTAGAAGTTCATGTTGAATCTGCCTTGAATGCGAAAAGATCCAAAGAGAATGTTGATTGGATTAGAAAAAATGTGAGTGATTTAAAGTTAAGAACAGAAAAGTTGAAGGCAAAGTGGATTCGAAGAGAGAAAGAACTTGGAATGGCAATTATGAAGTTGAAGAAAGCAGAAGAAAGATTTGAAGAGTCAATTTGGATTTCAGATTAGGATATTGAAGATACATATTCATATGCTGTTTAGCTTCAACAATGTTGACTTGGGGATGAATGATTATATATTATTACAATTTATGATAATTTTGGTTGTAGGTATTAGTAATTTGGTTTTGCAAATTAACATGTTAGAATTCATTTTAATTTTTGATTTTTTAAATTTTAAGAAATTCTTAATTTTATTTTCAAAATTTACTTTTCACAATTTTTAATTTATTTTTATAAAATAAAAGGGGTATGTAGTTTTTTTGTTCTTATTTTTAATATACATGGACATATTTATTTCATTTTAAGTATTTATACTTAAGTTACATTAACTTTTGTATCTTCCTATGTAAGTTATTTGTGAAATTAAATTATGCAATATAAATCCTATAGATACAATTAACTTTTGTATCTTCCTATATAAGTTACAATATGTAAGTTACATTAAATTAAAATCCTATAGAATAAATCATACAATATGGACATCCTAGTATTTTTAAAGTAAAAATAAAAATTTATCAACATTTGAGCAAAAGTCGTATTGTAAAAAAGTTTAGAATCTAAAGAAGTGATTTAAAATATTATTAAAACAAAAGTTAAATAAGATATTAAAAGAATAAAAAATAGTGTAATGTGGTCTTACACTAATTTCCAAAAGCTTGGCTTAAACAGAATCTTTCCGTCTTCCAAAATCACCTTTTCATTTTCATTTTCGTTCTTAGAAAACTGGAACATCTTTTCGGATTCTTGAATCGTTTTAATGCATATTAAACTTCTAGACGGATGTGGGGCAAATCTTCACTCTGACAAATTTATACTCAATGGTTTTACAGGTACTTTAAATAAATTTTGTTCATTATTTATACTTTTAATATTATTTTTCTTTTGTTTGTTTTAGTAAGTGTTTTACTTTGGTTTTAGGTACATCGTTATTGTTCTACCTCGCGACACTCATGATTACATGGAATTTTATTTAGATGCGGATAAAGATTGTGCTAATTTACCTCAGGGTTGGAAAAAAACTGCAAATCTCAATTTGGCTTTAATCAACCAGATTAACGACAGGATGACGATAAGAAAAGGTATTTTTTATACTATGGTTTTCAGAAACTTTAAGTTTATGTATACTGTTTCTTGACAAAGTAGACTGTGTAATATTTAAAAACTAACTATATCGTAGATTTTCTACCAGTAATTTAAAGATGCCAAAATCTTATTTTTAAGTTTAAATAAATTTGAGGAGACTAAATCTATTAAAAATTTGTTTATATTATATTTATAAAATTTGGGAGATCACTGAATTATTTTGTTAAGTTATATGATGAATAATATTGGTATAACTATTGATTTGGTTCTACAATTTTTTTATTTTGTTCAATTTAGTTCTTGAATTTTTAGAAGATTCAATTTGGTATTCTTATTTTTTGAAAGTAGATCAATTTAGTACTATACTGAATACACTTGATCAATGAATTAACCGAGAGACTAAAATGATGTTAACTACATCCAATAAACAAACAATCCAATTAACAATTTCACTTATGATTTTATTGCACAATGACATCTCACTAGTATACAAACGACGTTAACAGGAGTCTAATGGGAAGTACTAAACTGAACCACTTTAAATAATAAGAGTACCAAATTGAATATTCAAAAACTCCGAGATCAAATTGAATCTTCCAAAATTTTAGGGACTAAATTGAACCAACTCAAAAAATTGGGTACCAAATCAATAATTATACCAATAATATTTTATTATGTTTTGTGGGAGTGTAGATTTTGGGTTGAGGAATATAATTATGATTTGTTTTAACCTATCTAACCTTTGTTGTGTGACTTTTTCAGGATTTGAAATTGAGTTTAGTGCAAAGGCCTATTTTAATGGTATGGTAAATATGTTATCTTGGACTGAATTAAATAAACTTGACAATGGGTTTATTGTGAATGACACTTGTGTAGTTGAAGTTGGGATTTTTGTCACCAAATTTGTGGATGCTAATGACGAATATCATTCTGTTTGCAATACTGATGACAACCCTACAAATGATTGTTGGGTATCAGAGTACTAGCACAAATACTCACAACTAAAATAAAAGATGAAAATAAAGGAACAAAAATATATAATAGGCAATGAATATAATTTATTCAATGAAAGAAAAAATTACATATCATTCTCTCTAATCCTAAGGAGAAAACAATGACAACTCCTCTCACTAATACAAGGAGAACCTTAAAGGAGAAACTAACATTCTCTCTTAAAGGAGAAACTAATATTCTCTCTTAATTCTTCTCTCAAGCAAATAAAGAAAGCAAAAAGGAATAGAAAAGAGAGAAACTTTGGGATGATTTCCTAAGGAAACACTGGACTCCTTTTATAACATTAAAAGTAAGCCCCAAAGTAAGTTCCCATCGATGTGGGACTTCTTTTCTCACAATCTCCCACTTGAAGATTTTGATGAAATTAATCAAATCTTCACACCATGCTTTATTCTCTGCCTTCATGTTATTTGTTCTTCTGATAGACTTCAGTTAGGATTGAATCCACGTAGACTTCATTGACACATAGTTATGATCCTCCAAAACGCAATGCAACACCCGAGGTTCCTTTTAAGGACCTCTTGTCAATACTTCACTGCTATCCACCAAACCCGCCATGAACCTACTAACCACTCCCACTACTTGTGCAATGTTTAGTCTTGTACACATCATAGCATTCATAAGGTCGTTCACCACCGATGCACTCGGTACTCGAGACTTCTCCATCCTCTCTGCTTCACTGCTAGGACTCATACGTGAGGAACAATTGATAGAAAGTGGGGTAGAAATTGGCTTGCAATCTTGCATGTTGAAGCGCCGCAAGATTATCAGTAAGTATTTCTTTTGAGAAAGCTAAACCTTCCTATCTTTTTTGTCTCGGTGAATTTGCACCCCTGAAATCCTTGTTTGCTGGTTCCAAGTCTTTCTTATACTCCCTAGCCAATTGTGCCTTCAATTCTTGGATTTGAACTTTGTTGGGGCCTACCTCCAACATGTCATCCACATACAACATCAATGGTCTAAACACCAGTCTGTTGTAACCGAGGCTTATGAAGGAATTAAATCTCTAGTACGATCACTTGAGCACCCTCTTTAAACCGTACTGAGATTTGTTCAACTATGCAAACCAAGTTTTCTTGTTCTTTAACGCCTTCTGGTTGGAGCATCATTTCATTTCTGCTTAACAATAACCTTGTGGGTAGTAGGACCCACAGGTGGTACCCCTTCACATTGTTAGCATAGCCCAAGCACTTAATTTTCCCCAGTTTCAAGCTCTACTCGTGCTTTGGATTCCTTGAACTGGTAACAACACATTTGACTTCCTCTCGATGTAGTACACCCACAATCTCCTGGAGTAAACTTTGATTCTCCTAGTGATAACTCTGGTGATTCCCTTACATTAGAATAAATCAAGTCTTCTTGTGTTTTCCTTTTTCCTGGTAGTCAAACTAGTAATCTACGGTCTATGTCTATGTTTGTTGGCTTACCACACAGTGCTCGCGTAGAGATAAAACAACCTTCTTGAGCCCGAGTAAAAGATTACGTTCTGCCTGGATTTGCAAACTTCGCTCTGACTTATACCCAAGTTTACAATGTCACATCAACATCGCTTCTTCTTGACTCGTCGATGCAATCATTGCATTAGCATCCTGCAACGTATCTCCAAAAGCACATACACATCTGCCATAATCTTCTGAGCTTTCATGACTTACCAGATCTCTCCTCTTCTTCATAGAATATCTTCATCCTCCGAGGTATTTGCCATACAACCTTGTGAGGTTGATGCCTTAGAGTTCTTTCCACCATATCCTCTTTGTTCTTTCGCCTGGATTCTTCTTCAAGAACAGCTCCGACAACATCCTCAAAGCGTAGGAGGTCAATAATGTTGTAATTTGTAATGTTGATGACAAGTTGATCATACGAATCATGTAAACTCTGTGGTAGAAGCTCCGCACGTTCATTTTCAATTATGTTGAAATCTGCTGCTGAAAGTTGGGCAAACAATGTATTTAGATTGTTGATGTGGTTTGTCACCGATGTGGACTCACTCATTCGAAGAGTATTGAGTTTTCTCTTCAAGAATATTCTTGTGTGAAGTGACTTAACCTCGTACAGGCTTGTGAGAGTATCCCATATCTCCTTCGCTGTAGTCTTCTCCGTAATGCTGGATAAAATCGCATCTGCCAATGCTAAGTGCAAATTTGCTATAGCATTGTTATCTATTTCCTTCCACTTTTTATCTGTAATGCCCTCAGGTTTTTCTTCAATTGCTTCTAGACAGTTGTCCTTTCTCAAAATTGCCTTCATCTTCAGTTTCCACAATGAGAAATTTTTCCCATTGAACCTCTCTATCTCGTATCTTGTTGTCATGGCTTTAAAACAGACTTATGCACTTCTCACTATGAATAGTACTGTCTACTGGAACAATGGAGGCAAACCGTGAACCAGTGCACCAGGTAATTCCCAGGAAAGAGAGGTGGGTCACTAATGGACACGCTTAAGTACCAAGTCTTTCCTAGCCAGAACTTTCATAGACATGCACTTTCACACTACCACACTTTATCCACTATCACAGCACTATTCTAATGACAAGAGCAGCGAAATATAATCACACGAACCAACAGCTCTGATACCACTAATCACACGAACCAACAGCTCTGATACCACTGTTGGGTATCAGAGTACTAGCACAAGTACTCACAACTAAAATAAAAGATGAAAATAAAGGAACAAAAATAGATAATAGGCAATGAATATAATGTATTCAATGAAAGGAAAAATTACATATCATTCTCTCTAATCCCAAGGAGAAAATAATGACAACCCCTCTCTTGGAAATAGGAAAAACTAATACAAGGAGAACCTTAAAGGAGAAACTAACTTTCTCTCTTAAAGGAGAAACTAATATTCTCTCTTAATTCTTCTCTCAAGCAAATAAAGCAAAAAGGAATATAAAAGGGAGAGACTTTGGGATGATTTCCTAAGAAAACACTGGACTCTTTTTATAACATTAAAAGTAAGCTCCAAAGTAAGTTCCCATCGATGTGGGACTTCTTTTCTCACAATGATAATGATAATTCTTCTTTTCATGATATGTTCAGAAGCTCATTGAAATTTATGGAGCAAAATTTTGTTCCAGTATTAGAAGATGTATGTTTACAAGTTCCCTCCCTTGTGGTGAGTCAAGAAAAGAGAAGTTGGAGGTTTACTCATTGGGCATTTACAGCTTTGGGTCGAGTTCTTCATTTTCTAAACACTAAAAAGATGGAAGATATGGACGAAGAAGCGTGTAATCATCTTCAAAGTTTATGGGATGAAGTTAATGCATTTGGGTTTGATTTGACTTGGTTAGAATTTCATGTTGAATATGCTTTGGAAATGAAAAGTTATAAAGAGAATGATGCTATGGATGTGAAAAAGGTGAAGGAGAATATAGATGCATTAGAGATTGAAACAAATTGGTTGAGAAAAGTAGTGATAAGTAAGGAGAAAGAACTTGAAATGGCAAGAAGGAACTTGTTAAAAGCAGAGCGCTTTGAAGAGAATAAAAACAATTTTGATAAGAAATTAGGATATGGAACTTATTAGTAAATTAATCTATACAGACTACTTGTTTTTTTTTTTTTATGAATTTCTTAATCAATGGATGGAAAAATTAGTTTAATTTTACTTTTTCTTTTTATTCGGTGTGGGATTTTAAGAGTGTTGTGAAAACAATTTATGAATCAGAATCTTAACCTGTTTTTAGAACGACATGATGATAATATGATTTTCATTTTTTTATTCTCATCTTTTATTTTTTGACATCTTAATGTAGTTTAGTATATGTTATTGATTAATGTAACATTATTTTTTTTTAATGAAACAATGACACATACTAAATCACTTCATAGAGTAAAAAATGCAAATAAAAAAAATAGAGTTAAAGTATAATTTTTCGTTTTTAAATCTACATTTGTTTTCGTCCCACAGTTCTATTTTCAGCTTCTACAATCAATTTAGTTAGTGCGTGTTTGATATCAATTTTATTTCACGCAAAACTAATTTAAATGTCAAAAAATCACGTTTAAAGAGAAACAATTAACACGAATCAATTCAACCACAAAATCAATTAAAAGTATAACCAAACACATTCTTAATTCTAATGAAAATAGAAATAACAAAATTTATAAAATTTGAGTATGTTCTTTTATATCAAGAATACCTTCCAGATAATTTATAGATGCACCATACTCAAAATTCATCAAGTTGATTTTGCTCGTGCAAGTGGATCAATGATATCAACTATTGACGAAGCATGGAAAAAGTTTGTCTTTTTTTGAGTTGAATATGATACAACTATTTGTAATTATTATTACAATTATAATTTTTGATTTTGCTCTTTAATTAATTTTTTAAAATTGATTGCATAAAATGTCACTGATATTACAATGAACAAGAAAAATCGTAAAGGAAATAATTCTACTATAGCATTCCCTCTTCTAAGTTACTTTTGTTGTGTGTAATTTCGACTTCAGCATCCGGCTCTCTATATATCTCTCAATTTTTATAAAATGTTTGTATTAAAATAAAAATTACAAAAAAAAATCAAGCAATGTCACAAGGTAAGATTCATAAAAATTAAATTAAGATCATATAGAATAAATCATGGAATAGGGATATCCAAATATTTTTAAAGTAAAAAATAAAAATTTATCAACATTTGAAAAAAAAAGTCGTATTGTAAAAAAATTTAGAATCTAAAGAAGTGATTTAAAATCTTAAATGACATTATTATTAAAGCAAAAGTTAAATAAGATCTTAAAAGACTAAGAAAATAGTGTAATGTGTTCTTACACTAGTTTCCAAAAAGCTTGGCTTAGACAGAAGTTTTTCGTCTTCCAAAATCTTAAGCAGCATTGAATCTTTTCGTCTTCCAAAATCACCTTTTCGTTTTCCTTACTAGAAAACTAGAACATCTTTTTGGATTACACGCTCGTGGGTAGACTTGGTAGCTTTTTGAAATTTAGGATTTATTTGTCCAAATTTTCATTCCCGCTCGTGGTTCCTTCGTTGATAGATTGGGGTTTTTCATGAGTAATGTCTTCAGGTATGGTTTTCCCCTCCGTTGTCGTATGTGTATTGTGTTGGTTGGTTTCGTGTGTTTATATTTAGGTTAATTTTGTTGGATTTGTGTAGTTTCTGCTTTGAAGTTTCTGTTTTTGGGTACGATTTTTGGGTGAAGATTGTGTTAAATAGGTTTGATTTCAGTATTTTTGCTGTGAATGTGTTTCGTATGGTGAAGTTTGTAGCGTTTTTGGGTGTTTTGTTATCCTTCCGGTTGCGGTGTCCACAAAATTTGGAAGATAGGTTCTCTTCTCCATCCAATGCTACACTTTCCTGGCCCTGGGAGTTGAGTTTATCATATTCAGTTTTGTCCTCTATGGAACAATTGTTTTGTTTCTGCTTCTCATTGTTTCATAATTATTTGTGAATTGATATTGCGGTGTTTTTTAATTTGTTGTGTCGTTATTTTTTCAAGTGTCAACTTTATTCAGCTACTTACACATTAACTCTATAAACCAATTCCTTCTCTTTCACTCAGTCGAGCAACTATATCTCATAGTTTATATTGAAGATCTTTTTGTGTGAGCATCAAACCACCCTAAAATTTCAAAATTTATCTTCACATATTTACTCTTTTTGTGTGAATATCTACGGGGGAATTATCAGTTTTTATTTTTTTTTCAAATGAATATTAACATTTTGTTCCTTAGTTCAGATATGAATTTGCAGGTTACTGAAATGGAGAATAACAACAGAAGGCCTAAACTGATGTTTGAAAAGTATACGTGGAAGATCAATCACTTCTCTAAATTGAATCCGGAAGAAGAACTTCTCTCTGACAAATTTCGACTCAATGATTTTACATGGTGCTCTATTGAAATTTTGTTCTTCTGATTTTTGATTTATTTTTTTCTTTTTGTTTGTTTTAGCAAGGGTTTAGCTTTGATTTTAGGTACATTGTTATCTGTCCACCTGGAGACATTCATGATTACTTGCAAATTTATTTAGAAGCTGACAAGGATTGTGCTAATTTACCTAAGGACTGGAAAAAAATTGCAAATTTCAATTTGACTTTAATCAATCAGGTTAATGACAGATGGAGCGTAAGAAAAGGTATTTTTTGTACTTTGATCTTTTTAAATTTTATGTTTATGCTAACTGTTTTTGTCAAAGTAGACTCCGGACTATGTTTAGAAACCAACTATATCGAATTTCATGATAATGATATGCTTTTGAGAGAGGAGAGATTTTGTGTAGAGGAATTAAATTACAATTTGATTTGAACTTATTGAGTCTATTATTCATAATCCAAAATATCTAACCCTTTAGCATGTGACCTTTTCAGGGTTTGAATTTGAGTTTAGTGCAGATGACTACTATAATGGTCGGAGTAATTTCTTGTCTTTCCGTGAATTTAATAAACCTGGAAGTGGGTTTATTGTGAATGATACCTGTGTTGTTGAAGCTGGGATTTTTGTCACCAAGTACGTGTATGTTAATGATGAATATCAATCTGTTTTCAAGATTGATGACAACCCTCCAAAAGATAATGATAATTCTTCCTTCCATGAAATGTTCATACACTCGTTTAAAAATATAGAGCAAACTTTAATTCCACGATTAGAAAGAGTATGTTTATATGTTCCCTCCCTTGTGGTGAGTCAAGAGAAGAGAAGTTTTAGGTTTACTGAATGGGCATTTACAACTTTGGGTCAAATTCTTCATTTTATGGGCACTAAAAAGTTGAAAGATATGGATGATGAAGCATGTAATCATCTTCAAATTCTATGGGATACTGTTAATACATTTGGGTTTGATTTGAGTTGGTTAGAAGATGATGTTGAAGATGCCTTGTATGTGAGAAGTTATATAGAGGAAGATGCTATGGAGGTAAGAATGGCTCAGGAGAACGTAGATGCTTTAGAAATTGAGACAAGGGTGCTGAGAACAGCATTGATCGAAAGAGAGACTGAACTTGAAATGGCAAAAAGGAAACTGGTGAAAGCAGAAGAACAATTTGAAGAGAGAATGGACAATTTGGATAGTGTATTAGGATATGGAGGCACATTGATATGATAAATTAATCAAAGAATTGACTGGGAAGTACTTGTATTTTGATGAATATTTTAAACAATAGTTGGAAAAATGAGTTTGTTTTCAATTTTTCTTGAGGTATGGGTATTTAAGAGTGTTTTATCTTCGCCACTTTAATCACTTTTATGATCTGAGTTGTTTCTTTTTTCGTTTTCATTCCTTTTTGGACTTGTGAAAAAATGAATGAGACTGTCAAATTGTTTTTAAATCTACATTGTTTTCATCCAACAATTCTATTTTCAATTTCTACCATCAATTTAACTTTCAATAAATTAGAGCCAAAAAAAAGTTTTAAAAAGTTGGATATCAACTACTGATTAGGGTTTAGGATTTAGGGTTTAAAGTTATGTTTGTATGCGTAGATTTACTATTATCAGGAATTGGTGATGATGGATATACGAGTGAATTTGACGTTCGTACCTAATAATTTGCAAACGAAGAAGAGTGACGATTTGCGGAAGAAGCTTGTGATACCATCTCGCCACTTTGGAGGAGATTTGTGGGTGACAAAGGGTATTATACAATATTGTCCCTATGTGGAGGTTATTTGTGGGTGATAAAGAAGATAAAGAAGAGGGCAAACATATGTATCCGATTTCAATTTCTTCCTTTTTCTCCACTCACCCGTATCTATTTTTTATGTATCCTTTTCCAAGTGCTTATTCTTTACCCGGATCCGTGTTTTATGTATATGATTCCAACACTTAAATATTTTATTTTTCACTTCAAATACATTATAATATTTATTTTTCTCAATTAATAAATATCTTTAATATTTTAATTTATGAACAAAAAATTCAAAATTAATTACAATTTATCTAATTATCATTTTATAATACATTTAACAACAAGAGCAATTTGGTGATTTTATTTTTTCATAAAATAAATTTTATTTTTTCATAAAATAAATTTTATTTTTTATTAGTTACATCACTCAAATTCTACATAAAATTTCACAAAAATTACTCTCAAATTCACTCTACTATCACCTCCAAATCTTTTAAAAAAACACACAAACTTTACCTTCAAATCTACTCAAATCAATCATTTTCATCTCCCTTAAATCTTTCTCCTCGTAAGAACACACCCTAAAACATATATAAAACATGTAACATAACAAGATACTTAAGATAGGGCTTATATGTGACAATAAGTATTTTAAAGAAATAAATACTTAAGCATACACAAGAACGTTTATAATTACAAATATTTCAAAAATGATAGTTTAACAGCTTTTTTTTCCACTTACGATCATTGATAGGTGGCTTGTGACGTCGTATTAATTTTTTATTTTCATGAAAAAATAAATTTATTAAAGAAAAAAAAACTAATGCCACGTTATCTGTCACGTATGTAATAGAGAAAAAAATGATTTTAGATGTTGTTTTATTCAAATTTTGTTAACTGTTTACATTTTCTACTCATTAAATTTTTGGTTACTCACGTTAAATAAGGATATATTTTAACTATATTTTAAGCAATTAACTTATTTGTAAATTTTAAATAAAATACTGAGTTTTAGAGAGCGTACGATGTAAAGGATCTGAGCCAATACATATGTTTATTTATAAATAAATTTATTTCAATGAATATTATCATTATTATATATAATTTGAGTTATACTCACGGACTAACCTTCATTTTGTAGTTGTATTTAAAGTTCATTTAATTCGACAAACCTCAAACTCGGCTCAGGGTGGTGAATAATTGTTAAATCGATAAACCTCTCGGTTCGAGGCGGTGAAGAGTTGTTAAAACATCAAATTTCGAGCTTGGCCGGAGACGGTGAAGAGTCGTTAAAACGACAAATGTCGAGCTCGGCTATGGAGTGGTGAAGAGTCGTTAAAACGACAAACGTCGAGCTTGACTCGGAAGCGGTGAAAAGTCATTAAAACGACAAACATCAAACTCGACCTCAGATACTGATGCTTAAGACTAGTGGCTGTGTACCGTTCTGGTCGTCTGGGACTCGACCCAATTCATGAAATTATATGGACCTAGGAATTGAGCCTAAGTTTCCGTTTTAATAGTTGATATTTTATTAAAATACTTTATATATGAGGGATATTTTAATGAATCGATTAAGATATTTGTAACTTCTTTGTCTATAAATAATAGGTTAACTCTCAAGAGTCAAGACAAATATTTTCTAAACTTAATGTTCTTTATTTCATAATAGATTAAGAGAATTGTTTTGGTGAGAACATCAACATATTTGCCATACGGCAAGTATTTTAAGTTTTCTTTTAGCTGCATTACTATCAACCCAAATGAAGCCATTCAGTAAGTATTTGCAAATTTACCTGAAGGCCGGAAAAAATTGAACATTTCAGTGTGGCTTTAATTAATCAGGTTAATGAAAATGATTGTTACAAAAACTATTTTTCTTACTTTAGGCTTTCTAAATTTAAGCTTTTGTTCTCTATTTTTGTGTAAGTAGACTCTGTAATCTATTTAAAAACCAACTTTATGATCTTTCATGTAATTATTTTAAAATGTAGGGGAGGAGAGTTTGCGTAGAAGAATTTAATTATTTTAAATGAATATTGAACTAATTGTAATTTTTCCTTTTTATATTTTAAGAAATTCTTAATATTTTAGTTTTCACAATTTTGAATTTGTTTTTATAACATAGAATAGATAATTATTCATAGAAAGGGTGTCATAGTTTTTTTGTTTCTTTCAAATCTATATTTACCTTTGTATAAAAAATGTTCATCTAATCAAACACATTAACTTTTGAATTTTAAACTTTACATCGCATGAATCATAATGAGAAGCTCTCCATCAAATTAAATACACTCTAAGACACACATTGATATAATTTTCCAATTAAACCAAATACTTTAAAAGTAAATTTCCTTCATCATATTTACCTATTTTACAGATGTAAGGTCCAATTACTTTATACCTTATTTTAAAGGGTCATTCCAAATCAGATGGGCCTAGGGCTGGCCCAAGAGGGGAAACAGACCCTAAGTCTGCCCTAACTCACTCATTTACTCATTCTCAAAAATATCCTATCTTCCTTAAAGTTGCAGCCGTCTCCCGCTCTGCTAGGGTTTAGTCTTTGGGCTCCGTCACACTTGTTCGAGTCTGTTCCGTTCCACGTTAGTTGCCTCCCATCCCATACATATCTTGTTTAGCATTGTTGCCTCGAGTTCCAACTAAGTTCGTTCTGGGTAGCTTCGTTTCATACTGTTCTTTATGTTTCCAGCTCGATAAACTGCTCTAGGAGCTGCAGTACTTCTTTGTTCGTACCCAAGAACCATGCTGCTAGCCCTTTTCCAGGTACGGGAAGCTAGGGTTCACCCTTTTATCGTTGTTGTTCTGCTTGTGCTACTGTTTTATCATTATAATATGCCTGGTGTGTTAATGTAAACCTGTGAATGGCATTATGGAACTATTGGTAATCTGTTGTGTGTTTGTGCACGAGAGAACAGTGGTGAGCACTGGTTTTCTCGCCCAAGCGAGCATGTCTCGCCTAGGCGAGATTAACATAGGCTCGCCCAAGCTACTTCACGCGAGTAGTCGCTCAGGCGACTCACATTCTTTTTGAGCGAGCGAACGTCTCGCTCAAGCGAGAGGGGTCTCGCCTAAGCGAGATCACGCGTAAGGTTATTGTTCCCCTTTTCGAGCCCTCGCCTAGGTGAAGGGGGCTCGCCTGAGCGAGACTCTTCAGCCTGAGCGAGGAGCATGGTTATGTATGAGTGATGTGATTCGTGGATGGTGAATGATGAGTTTGGTATGGACTTGGCATGTAATCTAAATGAGATGGTTGGTATCAAAGAGACATGATATTGATATGAAACGCAAAGGATGAGTTGGTATGATTCAATATTTCGATATGAATGAGGATGGGTTGAAAATTGTTGGCATGAGGTTATGTGTATGATATGCATTACTTGATTGATTGAGCATGATTGGTCCGTGGTCAGTGCGTAATTCCTTGAAATCTCTGGGTGAGATTTCAGGGTCGTGCTTCAGTGGTCGGGACGTAATTCCATGGCCCCTGTTAGTGGGAGTCCATGGTGGTGCCCTATCTATATAGTCTGGTAAGGATTCAAGGTAAGGTTGCATCCTGACACTCTAAGGAGTCTGTTAGTCTCACTTAGAGCTGACTAACTCTTGTGGTGAGAGTAGCAGAAGGCCTGAAACTCATTAAAGGCTAACCTTGTGTGTGGGAGATTGAAACATTGTAACACTTGTAACACATAGCTCGGGGGTGAGCAACTCGGGGTGAGCAGAGTAATCCACCACAAGTGCAAGCATCCGCTGAATCTGACTAGATTATATGTATCTGGATGAGTCGAGACAGAGTCTAGTGTATTGCTTGAGAAGTCATAACATGATTGGATGATATATGTACTGCTTGGATTGTGTAGTAGCATGTGAGTGCTTGTTGTATGGTTTCTACTCTAGCTTACCCTATTTGTTTGTTTGATTGTCTTGTATGTGGTTCTTCTTCTTTTGCGATGATCATCAACTTGTTGATGTGAGCAGATGCGAGAAGCACTCGAGGTCAACCGGGAAGAGATGATTCCGCTGCATAGTCCGCCTGGGTTGGACATCATGTTTTTGTTTAGGCTTTTTGTTAGGGCTATGGCTCATGTATTGCTTTACTCCTTAATACTCTATCATCTATTGTTAGTAGTCTTTTGTTCTTGTAATTTGTTATGTTTTGGCATCATTGTGTGCTTCGAATACCGTAAGGAGTAAGGTTTAAGTTCCTGGACCGCATTTCTACTTTATTTTGTGTGACGCTTTCATTAATTATTGTTATTAATTAAATGGGATGTTACAACAAATACCTTTTGAAATAGGTTTTAAGTGTGGTATTTTTTTTTTCTTTAATTTGTGAAACTTTTCTGTCATACTGTAAGCCATAAATGATAAATCTTTTTTATTTTCAGTTATTAACTAATCTTAATATTAGATGATGCTTTTGGCACGGGTAGTAGATATTAGTAAGTGTTTGAAATGAGTAACCAGTATCGTAGTTAAACTCAAAATTTAATTCATAAAATTGTAATATTCTACATTTTATAATTTTATAGAATATTATTTTAATTTAAAGTTTAGGCATGATTGTGTCACGATAAAGTTGTTAGTATTGTCAAACAATTGAAAAATCGGATGATAAAATTGTTAGAATCATCAAATAAAATTGTAAAATTGAGGCTGTAGGTTTTTATAAATTGTAACGGGAACATTTGTTCATCTTCTTGAGTGACTGCATGTTTGGTTTCATTTTAAAAACATTCAAAATTAATTTTTAAAATTAATTAATGTTAATAAATTATTTGAAAATATTCAAAATTAATTATGGATAAAAAATTCACATCAAAGAATTTTTTTTTTAGTTTCTTCATATACCAAAATTGATTTTTTCACATCACATAAAATTAATTTTCTCAAAATATTTCCAAACACCCTGAATTGATTCACAGATAATGCAATAATAAAAATTCTTGGTATATGTGTTGTCAGCAAAATTACCCAATTAATGTAATTAAAATCCATCCTTTTTTTTCTTAGATTTACCTATTTACTCTCTTGGTGAATGGTGAATAAAGTTTATTGACACAAAATCTATACCTAATAAAATTTAAGGGTGTAATAAAATAAGATATTAAAAGGTGAAAAAAATAATAGTGGAATCTGATCTTACATCAGTTTCGAAAAGCTTGGCTAAAACAGAATTCACCTTCCAAAATCTGCAACAGTGAATTTTTTCTTCTTCCAAAACCACCTCTTCATTTTCCCTTTTAGAAAATGCAGCATCTTTTCGGGTTCTTAAATCTTTTTAATGCATATCAAACTTCTAAAAGTTAACTTCACTTCTTTCTTTACTTTTAGCATTCAATTTTATTTTCCTATTCATATATAAGAACTCTACAAATTTCTCTAAACTGAAATATGTCAAAACATTTTCATCCGGCCTTATTATAGTCGACCATCTTAGATGGTGTTTTATTGGAATATTGTTCACTATTTATACTTACGATATTTTTTTTTTCTGTATTTTGTGTTAATAAGTGTTTTTACTTTGTTTTTAGTTACATTACTCAATCCAAATGTGGCCATTCAGGATTCTTTAAAGATTTATTTACAAGCTCAAATGGATCGTTCTAATTTACCTGAGGACTGGAAAAAACCTGTACATTTCAATCTGGCTTTATATGACCAGGTTAATGACAAAATGACTATAAGAAGAGGTATTTTTCATAAGTGTTTCTAAATTTTAAGTTTGTGTTCTTTTGTTTTATCCTATTAGACTCTAATCTAATTAAAAATTATTTTAAGGACACTTACTCACCTTTTATATGAAACAGGGGAGAGACACGGTTCCTCCAAAAATTTTCATTTAATTTTTCATATGTATTTATATATATATATGGGTCGAGTTCTTTATTTTCTCAAGACAAAAAAAGTGAAGGATATGGATGAAGAAGCATGTAATTATCTCCAAATTATGTGGGATAAACTTAAGACATGTGGATTTCACTTGACCTGGTTAGAATTTTATGTTGAATCTGCTTTAGATGTGAAAATATTCATGGAAAATGTTGATGAGTTGAGACATAATGTGATTAATTTAAAGTTTAGAACAGAGAAGTTGAAGACAAAGAACTTGAAATAACAAGTAGAAAGTTGGTGAAAGCCGAAGAAAGATGTGAAGAGTCAATTTGGATGTCAATTTAGGATATCCAAGGGACAGTTCATGAGAAAAAGTTTCAGGATGCATGCTGTGAGAATATATTATAGTGAAAAGATTGCATTGGATGAGATTAGTGATAATAGGTAATTTTCCTAAAATCTATAAGAAGAGATAAAAGATTATTATCTCTATATCAATGTTATCAATGACACATTGAATTTAGTGTTTTAAATTAAAATCCCATGACACTCAACCAGAAGGCTCTTTGTCAAATTAATTACATCTTAAGATACATATTAAATAACTTTTGAACAGGTTTTATGTGTGATGTTTTACTCTTACTACAAAACTATAATATGGGTTGCTTGTTGATCACCAACTCTGTGAGTGCATGCAATCTCTCTGTAATAGATAATAACACAATTCTTTCTTTTCAGTTTTAAATAATAAATTGATATTAAGACTTGATTATCATAACATTCCAAAAAATTTGAGGCTTCTTCTGATAAGTTTATATCATTTATGATATTCAATTTTTAAATTTTAAAGTATTCAGAGTAGAATTTTACAATTTGTAAGATTTTGTGTTAAGGAGAGAGCTATAAGATTTATAACATGCAAAATGAAAAAAATTTAAAATTAAAAAAAATGTCATGTCCTAAAAAAAAATGTAGAATCTAAAAAGGTTATTTAAATTCTTAAAATTATATTAAGATAGTAAAAGATGGAAGAAAATAGGGAAGTATGATCTTTCTAAGAGAATGTATTAGAATTCCAAGGTGGCAAGCACAGTTTCCAAAAGTTTAGCCTAAACTTCTAAAATCATAATCAGATTGAAAAAGAAAAATCGATAAAATTGTCTGAGCCCGGGTTCGAACCGGGGACCTCTAGTGTGTGAGACTAGCGTGATAACCAACTACACCACCCAGACCTTTTGATAATAACAAATAAATGTTTTAACTTAGTTAGTAAAGAATAGCAATAAAAGTTAAATTATTTAAATAATTGTTATATATTGTAATACAAATAATGGTTATATGTTGTAATAAAAATAATTTTTTTAGTAAGTAAGCTGAAAATATATTTTAGATATTTTTATTTTCGTGAAAAAAGAAACGTAGTATAAAGCTTCAAGAAAATATATGTTTTTTAAAAAAAATATTAAGTTACTAATACTTAGATCTATAAAATTAGAATCTTAATTTAAAATTAATACATAAACATATCTTTTATAAGTTATGTGATAGAGATTTTTTTTTTTGTATAAATTTCACCTGCTGCCCACCTAAAAAAATATTTAATTTAAAAAATAAATTAAATACTTTTTAAAAAATCAAACATGCTCGTAAGTAATAAAGATAAGCTTCTTTTCGATATGAATAAAAAAAATAGTTTCATTCTCTATCTGTAAAATTAAATTTAGGTTGGTTTTTTCGTTAGTTGATAATTATTTTGGTTATTATTTTTAAACAGTTAATAATAGTCCTAAAACAATACTTTCTAAATGTTTTTACTTCACCCTATAATTATATAATTAAAAAATGTAAATATAATAATAATAGTAATAATAATTAAAATTACAAATAACCAACATTAAAAAACTGTATAGTTAAAAAGAATAAAAACAAAAATATAATAATAATAATAATAATAATAACAATAAATAATAATAATAATAATAGACTGAAACACGATCCAATATGACCACCAAAATAGTAATGGAACGGTGAGTAACAGTAAACATAATTAGGAGGGATTAGACCTTCATTATGCCGTTCCTAATCAAAATTAGGGATGTCAACCGGACGGGTAGGATACGAGTAGTAGTTTTTCATATTTTACCCGCTGGATAAATATTCGTCTCGTACTCGTCCCTATAGTCATGCGGGTTTCCTTTATGTGGGTACCCACTATTCCGCAGGTATTTAAAAAAAAAATAAAAACAAATATTTAACAACATATTTTAATTGCAAAATTTAAATAAAATACAATACATAACATTTATAAATTTAAAACAAAGTCCAAATAAATCATTTAAGTAGTGTTGAATGATAATTTAGAAAGAAATCAATTTTTTTAAAACTAATTGATAAAATATAACATATTCAAAATCAATATGTTAATATTTTAATCATGTTTTTTATTAATTTTTTAATTTAAATTAGAGTCTAGCGGGTACGGGTATCATCCATGAATACTGATAGTATGATACTCAGCTCCGTTAATATGCGGGTATAAAAAATACTCGTATTCATTACCTGCGGATATCCATTTACAATATTCATCTCCTACTCGTTAAGGGTTTTATATGCGGATACATGCGGTACGGATTTTTTTATATTTTCTAATCAAAATCCATGAAAAAAAAAACTATAAATGGAAATCAAAGTTATGATTGTTGGTACATTTAATATGCATTTAATACTACCTTATTTTGCTTGACCGTCTGATACCAGCAACCGGTTCGGCTGACCTTATTTTGCTGTTGATTGTTGATTTAAAGTTATTCATGACTTCAATTTGTAAAGTAATTGTTTATTGTTGAATTAAATTTATGGCAGAGATGAAGAGAGTGTGATAAAAGGATAGAAGTATGATTGAATTGTTGGTTTCTTAGTTGGTGGTAATATATTTTTTTCACTATTGTTAAATTTTCAATAGCATATCTTGCGTTGTGCATATAAGATTTCCACATGCGATGTGTAATCCTAATACCCCATTTAATTAATAACCCAATTAAAGAAAATGTCACACAGAATAAAATAGTAAGCAAGGTACTGGAGTATTAACGCTACTCCGTTATTCCAAAAGAAACCAGGAAAAGATTAAGACACACCACGATGCCAGTTACAAAAGAGAACAAGAGATCTAAAGTATTCAAAATAAAGTTTTAAGATAAGGCGTTACATGGGCCACAATCCTAAATGAAGACATAAACAAGCAGAATCCAACCCAGATGAGCTATGTAGCGGAATCATTGTTTCCCTGTTGACCACAAGGGGTTCTCGTATCTTCTCACATCAATAAATTGATGATCACACACATAACAATCAAACAAGCAAAGGGTGAGCTAAAGCATAAAATGATTTATCTGTTGGGAATAGTCCAAGTGTGAGTCAAAGTTCCACATTGAATAGAATAGACAAAGTTAAACACTATATAAGAATAAAGACCCATAACAACATTGCCTTAAGGTTTTGGTGTAAAAGTGGTGTCTAAGGTCTTATATGTGTAAGACTAATGTCATATAACCATAGAACCACAATCACTCAATGACCATGACCATAACATATGAAACATAACCCAACAGTGGTATCAGAGCTGAAGGTTCGGAGTGACTGACCGCATAACCACACCACCATAAACAAAAAGGGGTCACCGATGTGACTGACCGCATACTGGAATAGTCTAAGTGTGAGTCAAAGTTCCACATTGGATAGAATAGACAAAGTTAAACACTATATAAGAATAAAGACCCATAACAACATTGCCTTAAGGTTTTGGGGTTAAAGTGGTGTCTAAGGTCTTATATGTGTAAGACTAATGTCATATAACCATATGGAACCACAATCTCTCAATGACTATATCCATGACCATTCCTATAACACATATAAGCCATATATATAAAGTTATTTCATAATCCAAGATGCATATGTCAACCAATCATGTTATGACTTGCACTTGTAGTGACATTCGTGGAATTACGCCCTAACCATACCAACATCATGTTCCATCAATTAATATAAAATCATTTCTCATGTCAATCCCATGCCATTTTTATAACCAACCATTCCATACATGTCACATGCCAAACTCATCATTATAACATATAACATCAAAGATTTCATACATAATCACATGCCTCTCACTTTAACTAGAGCAAACCATCCAATCATACCATCAATAACAAACATGTGAGAAAACAGTACATTTGTGTCAGGTCTCGCTCAAGTTAGGAGCCCTCACTCAGGCGAGAGGAGTGGTCTCGCTCAAGCTGCAAGTAGAGATGTCAAAACGGGTAACCCGGCCTGACCCGGCTCAACCCACCACGGGTTGATGATTTAGTGAGCCAACCAAACCCGGCTCACTTTTTAGCGAGCCAAAAAAGTTCGAACCTGACCCGGCCCACCACGGGTTTGCGGGTTAAACGGGTTGGCTCACAGATTCACTTAATTAAAAAAAAAATATATTTTTTTCCAGTCAAAACTAAATTGTAATTCTAATTTAAATCTAAATAAACTTTAATACAATCCAAATACAAACCAAAATAAAAAAAATACAAATTATTTATGTGTTGGATAAAAAAGCAACCTAACATGACCCAAATGTAAAGTCCAACATAATAAAAAAATAAAAACACTTGTGTGACCCTTTTATCTGCGGTTTGGCTCACCAACCCGGCTCACCACGGGTTCAACCTGGATGAGCCGGGTCAAAAATAAACCCATATTGAAATTTGTAAAAAAATTTCAACCCAACCCGGCCCAAACCCGTCGTGAGCCGGGTTGGCTTGCGAGTTCCAACCCATTTTGACAACTCTAGTTGCAGGCTCTCGCTTAGACGAGACCGCGAACAGAGGCCCTGGAGGTTTTGCAGACTCTCACTTAGACAAGGCCATCTCGCTTGAGCGAGATGGTTCGTCACTCAAAAGTTTAGTCTCCCGCTTGAGCGAGTGCTTGAGCAAAACTCTTGGACGAGCTTCTGTTATTCTCGCCTAGGCGAAACGAGCTCACTTAGGCAAAAACAACAGTTCTTCGTCACTTTTTTCATCTTGATATAACTCTAAAAGCTAACAAATAAAACATTATTTGTACGTATTATTAATTTTCAAGTGCATATAAGTTATAACATGTTAGAGAATTTAGATATATAAATTTAAATTATATTTGTTAATAATAATAGTGATGTTAGTTAGAATAACGAAGAATAGTAAATACTTTAAGCTATTTCTTAGTATACATGAAGTAAAAGAAGAGTTTTTTATGAGTCTTCTCCGAAAAGGTCATAAAGTTTTTTTTTTTTTCATAATCAAGTTGAATAAAATAGATCTATATAAAAACAATTAACAATTACAGTTGTTGAAATAATCAATTAAATTTTTTGAGATAAAAACTAAGAATAAGAAATAATATGCAATTAATCAATTAGGTTTAATTTCACAAAAAATAATGTCACAAGAATTAAATTAAAACTTTATAAAACAAATCATACAACAAAAATATCCTAATATTTCTAAAGTGAAAATTAAAAATTTATCAACATTTGGAGAAAAGTCGTAATGTAAAAAAAGAAAATCATCAAAATAAAAATTAAATGAGATATTAAAAGACGGGAAAAAGAATAGTGGAATTCCAAAAGCTTGGCTTAAACAATCCGTGTTACAGTGAATCCTCTTCTTCCAAAACTGTCTTTTTAGAAAACTGAACATATTCTCGAATTCTTAAATCTTTTTAATGAATATTAAACTTCCAAAGTTACTCTCTTTTTTTTTTTCAAGTTTCAATTTTATTTAGGTACTCACACAAGTAACTCTATAAAACCAAGTGATAGTTCCATCTCCCATTTTCCCAGTCAAACAAACTAGTTCTCTTCTTTTCAATTGATTCAATTGAGTAATCCCTATATTTCATATGTTCTTTCATTCATTTTTTTTGTGTGTTTCCAACATTTTCAAAATTTATATTCACATCTTTATTCTTTTTGTATAGATCTCTGCTGGATAATCGTTGGTTTTTATTTTTTGTAAGTGAATGCTAACATTTTGTTCCTCCGTTCAGGTTGAAATTTAAGTTATTTAGATGGAGAATGACAACAAAAGGCCTAAACTTATATTTGATAAGTATGTGTGGAGGATCGACAACTTCTCTACATTGGATTGTGGAGAACTTCATTACTCTGACAAATTTATACTTGATGATCTTCCATGGTGCTCTATTTAAATTTTGTATATTGATTATACTTTTGATATTTTGATATTATTGTCTTTTTAGATTTATTAGGTTTTTTAATTTTGCTTTTAGGTACATTGTTATTCGCCCACCTAGGCCCACGGACATAAGAAATTGCTTGGAAATTTATTTAGAAGTAGATGCTGAATGTGCAAATTCAACGGAGTGCTGGAAAAAATCTGAAAATTTTAACTTGGCTTTAATCAACCAGCATGATGAAGAACTGACGATAAGAAAAGGTATTTTTGTAATTTGGATTCTCCACTGATATTTTTATACTGTTTAATTTATTGTATCTTCATAATATACTGATTACCACTAATTTTATCTATTTAAAATATATTTAAAAGATATTTAAAATACTAACACAATGTATTTTTAATGCTCAAGAGAGGACAACACAAAAAAATAGTAGAAAATCTGGACTCATGTTTTGGATGCTTTTGTGAAGTAGACGCTCTAATCTATTTAAAAAACCATCTATATTGAATTTCATGATAAATGTTTTGTAAATTATATGAAGAAATCTATTTTCGTTATTTCCTTAATCCGTTTATTATTTTTAATCCAAGGTATATGAATTTTTCAGGATTTGAATTTGAATTTAGTGCATATGACAAGTGTGAAGCTTTGGAGATTTGGTCTTTTCGATGTAGTGGATATACGGTCGATGATACTTGTGTGATTGAAGCTGGGATTTTTGTGACGAAGTATGTAAATGAGTGTGAAGAATATGAACCTATTTGCAAGATTGATGAGAATCCTGTCAAGCATAACAAGAATCCTCTATTCCATAAAATGTTTTGTAACTCATTTAAAAATGTTGATCCAGCCTTTCTTCCATTATTAGAAAAAGTTTGTTTACTGCATCCCTCACTGGTTGAATCTCAAGAAAAAAGAAGTTGCAGGTTTACTGAATGGGCATTTACAGCCATGGGTCGAGTTCTTCATTTTCTCATCACTAAAAAAGAGAAAGATATGGATGATGAAGCATGTGATCATCTTCAAAGATTATGGGATGAAGTGAAGGTATTTGAGTTTGATTTGGATTGGTTAGAATCTGATGTTGCAGAAGCTTTGGATTTGAGATATTATATGCAGAAAGCTGCTAAGGTGAAAAAGGCCAAGGAGGATGTGGATGCTTTAGAGATTGAAACAAAGAGACTGAAGTTAGCCTTGATTGAGAGAGAGACAGAACTTGAATGTGCAAAAAAAGATTTGGTGAAAGCAAAAGAAGGATTTGTAGAACGTGGTTTAGATCTCAAATTAGGATATAGAGACTGTTAAATGGTGGAAAAAGTTGTTTGTTTTCAATTTTTCATTTAGGTGTAGGTTTTAAGATTGTGCATCTTGGCAAGTTTTATCATTTGTTCATGGAGTTGATTCTGTTTGTTTTTTCATTCATTTTTGAACTCTTGAAAACCACTATGAATGAGTCTGTCAAACTATTTTTCAATCTGCTTTTGTTTTCATTCCAGAATTTTATTTTCAACTTCTACCATCAATCGAATTCCCACGAAAATGGAGTGAACATTGTTTATATCAAGAAAACAAGCCAAAAATTTTATTTGATGCACCTGAAAGGAATTATTCAAGGGGAGTTCAAGTGTGAGGATTTCACACTCAGACTTCTTTGTTCGTCAAATATAAACTTACATATATCTATTTTAAAATTATATTTTGTTAGCTCATAATTTATATATATATATATATATTTAAACGTTTGAAATGAATTATTAAATATAATAATTTATTTATATATTTTAAGAATCCTCAAATTTTAAAATAAAATTTAGAAATGTACAAAATGTATTAAATTGATTAGCATAATAATTTCAACTTTATATATGTTTGATATCACGCTAAAATAATAATTTATTAGATAATAAAAGAAAGTTGAAGTGATCATTTTTTATATTCATTTCTGTTCAAATTTGTTTTGAAATTCACATTTTCCTTACCAATAGAAAATTTACGAGATTCGCTCTTCAATGGGAGAATCAGATAACCAAATATATATATATATATATATATATATATATATATATATATATATATATATATATATATAAAAAAATATATATAATAAAAAAAAATTAAGTCACTAATTTTCAGATGTGTAAAATTTGAATCTAAACCATAAAATAGTCTATGAAATTAGAGTTATAATTATGTTTTGGCGATTTAAAATTAAATTTAGAATACTTTTTTCATTAGCTGATAACCATTTTCGTTATTATTTTAAAACAATTAATAACAGTAATAAAATTATAACTTTTAAATATTTTTACAACACATTATAATTAAAAAATAAAGATATTAAATAAAAATAACGAGAAACGTTACAAAACAGCTTTAATAACAATTTTATTTATTCTAATTTTTGAACGAAAAATTTTAACTGAAAAAAAAATTATTTAATCATCTTTTTAAAAATTACATTAACAAAAATATAGTTTGGTTTAGAAATATATTTTGTTAATTTACTTAAACTGGTAAAAATTAATAAACATGATGAGAAAAGTCGTAATGTAAAAAAAAGAAGAAGAAAAACTAAAGAAGAATTTAAAATCTTAAATGAAATTATTATAAAAATAAAAATTAAATAAGATATTAGAGGCCGGAAAAAATAGTGAAATACCAAAAGCTTGGTTAAACAGAATCCATGCCACCTCTTACCTTTGAAAATCTGTTACAGTGAATCCTTTTCTTCCAAAACTATCTCTTAGAAAACTCAACATATTCTCTTATTATTAAATCTTTTTAATGAATATTAAACTTCCATAGTTACTTTTTTTTGTTTTCAAGTTTAGATTTTATTCAGTTCCACACACAAGTAACTATAAAACCAAATTATAGTTCCTTCTCTCATTTTCGCAGTCAACTTGTTTTCGTTCCAATTAATTGAAGTGAGTAATCCGTATATTTCATATGTTCTTAGTATTCCTTAAATTTTCAAAATTTATCTTCACATCTTTATTCTTTTTTACAAATCTTTCCTTGATAATCATCGGTTTTCGTTTTTTCTAAGAGAATGCTAACAATTTGTTCTTTTTGTTCAGGTTGAAATTTTTGTAAGTTATTCAAATGGAGAACGACAACAAAAGGTCTAAACTGAACGACAACAAAAGGTGTAAATTAATGTTTGAGAAATATAATTGGAGGATCGACAACTTCTCTACATTAGATTGTGAATCTTACTCCGACAACTTTATCATCGACGATCTTACATGGTGCTCTATTAACATTTTGTATACTAATTATACCTCTGATATCATTTTTATTAGTGTTATTTAATAAGTGTTTTAATTTTGCTTTTAGGTTCATTGTTATCTGTCCACCTCATGGGATCGAAGATTACTTGGAAATTTATTTAGAAGTTGATCCGGGTTGTGCTAATTTAACTGAGGGAAGGAAAAAAACTGAAAATTTCAATTTGGCTTTAATTGATCAGGTTAATGATGAGAGGACAATAAGAAAAGGTATTTTTTATTTATTTTGTAAATTGTATGAAGAATAATTTTTTAATATGATTTGTTTTACCTTAATGAGTCTATTATTCACAATCTAACATAAGTATATGACTTTTTCAGGATTTGAATATGAATTTAGTGTACATAACTCGTTCGAAGGTAATAAATTTTTATCTTTCGATGAGCTTAAAAACCCTGAGAATGGGTTTATTGTGAATGATACCTGTGTGATTGAAGCTGGGATTTTTGTGACTAAGTATGTGTACGAGAATGAAGAATATGAACCTATTTGCAAGATTGATGAGAATCCTGTGAAGGATAACGATAATCCTCTATTCGATGAAATGTTTAGAAGGTCATTTAAAAATGTAGATCCAACCTTTGTTCCATTGTTAGAAGAAGTTTGTTTACAACATCCTGCACTGGTTGAATCTCAAGAAAACAGAGGTTGCATGTTTACAGAATGGGCATTTACAGCTTTGGGTCGAGTTCTTCATTTTCTGATAACGAAAAAGTTGGAAGATATGGATGATGAAGCATGTGATCATCTTCAGAGTTTATGGGATGAAGTTAAGATATTTGAGTTTGATTTGGATTGGTTAGAATGTGACGTTGCATTTGCCTTGGGCGTGAAGGAGAAAGCTGCTAAGGTGAAAAAGCTGAAGGAGGATGTGGATGGTTTAGAGATCAAAATAGAGATACTGAAGACAGAAGTTGAAAGGGCAAGAAAGGAGTTGGTGCAAGCCAAAGAAGAATTTGAAGAACACACTCAAGATCACAAATTAGGATATGGAGGGAGCACTAGCACATTCATCAATTAATTAAAAATGGTTGTAAAACTATTTTGTGTTTTCAATTTTTTACTTTTTTGGTATAGGTATTTAAATTTAAGGGTGTGCATCTTGGTAACTTTAATCGCTTGTTCATGGAGTTGTTTCTGTTTGTTTTTACATTCACTTTTGAACTTGTGAAAACCAGTTATGAATGTGACTGTCAAACTATTTTTTAATCTACTTTTGTTTTCATCAATTTTATTTTCAGCTTCTGCCATCAATCTATTCCCCACGAAAATAGAGCCAACAAAAATTTGAACACGTTCTTTAGATCAAGAAAACTAGCGAAACATTTTATTAGATGCACCAGAAACAGAAGGAATTATTTATGTTCAATGGTTCTACAACAAGTGGATCAATGACATCAACTACCGCAGAAGCAAAAAGAAAAGGTTAAATTTTTTTTCCAAATGAATATTGAACGACTGATTGTAATTTTAAATTATTTATTTTAGGTTAAAACACCTTAGATATCCTAATTAAAAAAAATTAAAAAATTAAAAAATAATAATAATAAAAAATCACAAAGTAACATATGACTGTTAATAATTTAAACAGTTTTAGCATAAAAGACTCAATTAAACAAAATTGATAAAAATTGGAACCTATTTGAACACAAAACCAAAATTATGATTTTTTTGACAAAACTTTACAAAAATTAGGACCAAAAAGGTATTTTAACCTTTACTTTACAAAATCCTTAATTTTGATTTCCAAATTTAAATATCACGATACTTTTAAATTTTTCTTTTAATTTTGCTCTATAATTTAAAAAAAAAAAATTGATTTCATCAAAATTTACTAAATTGAGTGGTTATTCCACCACCCACACTTCCTCCATTGTGTTATTCTACCGTTGGATTTGTTAATTTTAAAATACTATTTTCTTATAACAAAGAGACAACCTGTAATACCATTGACAAATATAATTAGTAATATGTGTTTCTTATATTTTTATAATTTTTATTTTATTTTACATGCCGAATCAATAAAGCACACTAGTGAAAATATACACAAAATGAAATACATTATATAAAAAAACATAGTCATAATTTAAGAGACTTATCTAATTATATTTGTTAACATCTTATCTCACTAAACAACTAAAACAATTATAAGAATAATATAGAAATAATATTTTTTTTCTATTCTTACTATTACAATAGTTATAATTAAGGCTTTTGTCAATGGTATTTATCTAAAAAGATAATATTTTGAGAAACAACGACAAAACAAAAATTGGAATCCCATGCGATATCATAGTAAGATAGATGAACATATTATATACAATAAAATAAGCTTTCTTTATTAAACCAAACATGTCATATGACACATAGAAAAAGTTTTTCTAGAGCAAATTCTAGGAGAATCTCATGTTTTCTACATCCACCCAATGAAACATGGTATACAGAAAGGTGATAAAACTTATATTTATATATGTATTTTCAAAAATTATTTGGAGTTGTCAAAACAAATGTATACTAATTTTGGGATACCAAATATATAAAATATATTAAAATAAACAATATTTTATTTATGTCTGAACAAAAAATGTGGAACTATTGTTCCTTTCACATTTTTTTAATGTGTTTTTATGAGTGCTTCTCACCAACCATTTCCTTAGCAGATATATGGGTACGTAGTAGTATTAATAAGTGTTGTATTCACAAAGATTTAACAAGGATATTGGTAATTTGATTTTTGGATTTTTTGTATTGATAGAGAGTGCAAGTAAGTAAAAATAGTAGTGATTAGGTAGATTGAGTGGAGTAGGGGCTATGAATTGATTTCATCTCATCTTCTTCTACTAGACCACTACCATCTTGTTTACTTACTATACAAATCATTCAATGTCCTGAGAGTACTATTTCTATGTAGATTTAGGTTCATCCCTGATACATTAGAACCTAAGGACTTCAAACCCTAGTGTGATTCCTCAACTCCTGGTAGAATGAGTCCTAATGTGCAAGACTCTCACCTCTAGCATCCACTCTAGTATGCCATGAGCATCCAGTACATGTATGATGATTTGATTGGACCATAGTTTGAGAATGGTTTCCCAACTTAAAATCCAAACCAGATAAATAAATGAGTGATTAATTCATAATTAAACATAAATCAAACCACAAACAATTGAATGAAAGCAAAGATAAATACCCAAGGAGTAAAAGTGAATAGAATCAAAATTGATTACATCAAACCTGGACATCAGGGAGTTCAACTACTCATAGAATATTACAATGAAATTCCAACAACATCTACACATAAGATTTACACCAAGAGCACCTCTCTTGTGCCTTACAAATCCTATTTTACCATACTACTACATTGTGGAGCCTCCACTCACTGCCTAGAATGAAGACCCAAGGTCTTTATTTATAGGAATTTTTAGGCGGTGCTCAGCCCAACTTTTGATGCTCTACCACAGAGGTTACTTCACAATACTCAGCTCAACCCCTTGTCCTGATGCTTAACACATGATCTTTCCTTCTTGGAAGGGTTTTCCTGGATGCTCAACCTCATGGATTTATGGCTCTAGGTTTCCTTGCAAAGAGGGTTTCCTCACGAGGCTTAGCTCCATTTCTTATGCTCAGCCAGAAAGTCCAAATATGTTATCCTATTTTTTCTATTTCCATGGCTCAGCTTTAGTACTGTGACTCAAATGCATACTTGATATTTTCTTTTATTTCTATTGAAAAACAACAAAATATCATTATAATTCATAAAACTCTATTTTTCAATATTTCATTTCGTATCTTAAGCTAAGGAGGTTTGTTTTGTATACAAATAACACCATTTGATACATGATAAGTGTCAATTTCAAATGGAAAATGTACTTATTCTTGACACTTATCACCACACTCCACTTTAGCTTATTGTTTGTCCTCAAGCAAAGTAGAACAAGACATAATGGAAAAATGATGAGTTTCATGGGTTGTTAAAGAACTACTTTTAGCATGTTTAATGCAAGAAAGGGAACAACAAAAGAATCCATCCATTTTTGAACCAATAACAAATCATAGTAGTTCATAGTTTTGGAACCATCATGGATTTTCACTCAACTTTTTCAATCTGGTTTAAACTGAATGCACTCCCCAACTTAAGTATCTTTTTTAAGTATCTTTACGCTCCAAACAACCCTGCAAGTTTTCTACATACAATAAGCATGGATCACTAAGGTCTTTCTTGAGTTTGTAACTTGGCTAGGCTATGAACACTATCATGACACTAAATTGAGAGAAAGTGAAAATTTCCATAAGTAAAAATTTTCATATGAAAATATGTGTTATCAACATTTTCCTTTCTTTTCCGGTTATGTTATCCAATAGAGGATGAAGCTGACGGAGAATAATGTGAAACTATTATAGAGCTTTGAGAGAGTCTCACGAGTGTGTGAATCCAATCTGTAGCATAAATTAGTTTCTGTATGTTATGAGGAGTATCAAGCTCTGTTTTCTTTTCTTGCTACATTGATGATAATGCTTGAACTTGTGACTTTTATGTTAATTGCTCAAATATGGAATTTGTACTAATACTATTATGTTATATAATGATGTAGAGTGTACTTGTTGTATATGTTATATTAAGCGAATTTGAATTCTTTATTGCTTTTTTGTTGTTTCTCTATTGTGTCTTTAAAATATTTTGATAACCATTGATTTTGAAATTTTAAAATATATTAAAAAATTTTAAAATACTAACATAATATATTCTTAGTGCTCACCAAAGGACATCAACAAAGGCTGAATCGAGAATGTGAACTCATATTAAGCTCAAAAGTTTTGTTCTTCAAAATTTCTCACTTGACTTTTCAATTTTGAAGCTAACAAATTTGTTAGTAAATCAAGTTTGATTTGTATTTGCATCATGTTATCAAACTCATGATGTTTAAAATATGAATATTTAAAGCAAATAAATAATGTGAATTATATAGATGGAGTGATAGCCCTTCTCCAAATATATCTGAAATCTTAATTATGAGTCTTGTGGATTGTAATTAATTTTAATTATGTATTTAGTCAAACTCCAAAATCCGTTTAATGTAATAAAAAAATATTCAAGTTATTTTTTATTCTATTATATTTTATTCTTTTACCCATTTTTCATTAAAACTTATTTTAATTATTAACCTCCAATTTCGTAATAAATAAAAGGAGTTAAATAAGATATAATTTACTTAAGTTTAAAGTAAAATTGGATTTTTTATTTATTTTAAAGTTTAAAATATTTGAGTCTTAAATTTAAAAAATAAAGAGATATAGTTCTCTTCACCTAAAGTGAACTCTTTTATGTGTTAAACTCTTAAACGACATTTCATATTGATATCCGAGAAGGAACATGTGAAATAATATAAATAATTCAAACGCTAATCAAAAATATTATTAGCCACATAAATTTTTTTATCATAAATAGGTTAAGAGTATTGTATGTATTATTTTTTAATGTTTAAAAATTAAATTGTATTAAAAATTGAAAATATAAATGAATTTTAATTTTATATAAAAATTTAGAGGCTAAAACTATATTTAATGAAAAATAAAAATAAAAGTAACACAAAAACATCTTAATAAATTAAGCGAACCCAATAAATTTATAATTATTATATTAACAAAATTAGTCATGATTTTGAGTAAAGGACTAAAGAGAAAAAAAGGTATAATTACTGGTTTGGTATCCTAATTTTTTGATTTAGTTCAATTTGGTCCTCGTATTTTTGATTGATTCAATTTAGTACCCAATTATTTAAAATGGTTCAATTAGGTGTAGTGATTTGATGTATAAATTTAAAATAATAATTTTAATATGTATATATAAGTTATAATTAAACTTATCTACTAATTTGGTCTCATATTTGAAAGGATAAAATTAGATCGTTTTAAAGAATTGATACTAAATTGAACAAAAATATTTAATAGAAAACTAAATTAAAAACAAGTTTTACTACTATCACGTGTCATGATTGTAAATTGACATGTGGCACGATAATAACCTGGTACGTGACAGATTATAATATTTTAGAAAAAAAAATAAAAAATTAAAAAAAAGTAGAAAAAAAATTAAAAAATTAAAAAATTTTACTGCTACCTGTCCTATATGAATACGGTGTTAACTCTAACCTAACGAAAATAACCATGAATTCTTTTAAATAATTGAGTTCTAAATTGAAAAAAAAATATAAATACCAAATTAAACTAAATAAAAAAAAATTAAAAGACAAAATTAGTAATTATAAGAAAAAGGACTAATGTTTTAATTATTGAGTATTAATTTTTTGATTAAAATAATAAAAAGTGAAGTTCTGTATTAAAAGATGGTCATCAACAAGACAATAAATATCTCCGGAACTGATTTTTTTTCTCGTTTTACCGCACTTCTTAGTCGAATCCTTTTGTTGGTGACAGGTGACTTTCTTTCTCCGTTCCTCCTATCACAACAATCACCCAAAAAAAAAAATTGAATTACCTTTCTTATTATATCGATCTTCGATTTATATCTCTCTTTGCCATTTACTTTCAAATTTGAAATCTTTGGAATGATGAGAGTTTTTGTGTGCCCCTTTTGCTTTTAGATCTGGAATTGCAATGATTGCGGGAAGGGTCATGTAAAGAAGTTATCTTTTGCATTTATTCTTAAATGGGTTGCTTCTGGTTTTGCATTTGGTCTAGCTCTGGTCTGAGAAAATGAAATGCACTGGGTTTATACTAGGAGTATATTTGGATTCTTTTTTTGGGACTGTGATGCTGAGAATGATTATGAAGCTTGTGATTGTAGTTTGATAGCGTCTCCATTTATGCTTGATCTGTGGGCAGTTGGGAAACCCTGCTTGTGTTTTGCTTATGCGATTTTTACGTGATTTGGGCATTGATATTTGTGAGAACCTCTCTGCCACCACTCACAAAAACAGAACCCACTCCCTCTCCTTAACACCATCTTCTTCCCTTACTCTTTCTCTGCCTTCTCTCTACCAAATTCACCTTAAAAGTTTCTGCAGTAGGCCTGACTCTATTCCATATTGCAGAATTTAGGGCTGAAGCAAGATCAGAACCCCTCTCCCAATCTGAGTCTTCCTTTCATACGCGTAAGTCAAATTGTATTCCCCTCCTATTCTGATTTTCGAGTTCTAAAAGTAATTCCAACATTCT
>Ga0214545_1001167_pt1 | contig 47887 bp, 27 predicted proteins | sample CNSS4metaG_FD_160064 | JGI IMG/M metagenome (GOLD analysis project Ga0214545, IMG submission 160064) | Root nodule microbial communities from cowpea collected in UCLA plant growth center, Los Angeles, California, USA - CNSS4 | ecosystem: Host-associated > Plants > Roots > Nodule | place: USA... | reverse complement strand
ACCACACTGGAATAATCGATTATCACTAGTGATAATCGATTATCCTGGTCTGTTGGGCGCGACTGTTCAGCTTTTTGACCTAATTTCTGGAACCCCTATTTAAGGAACTTCAGAGTTACTTCTCAATGACCTTTTTGAGAAGCTAGAGTACTAGTGTTGTGACTGCAAGAGAGTTCTCTGAAGTATTCTCAATTGAAGCTTTGAAAAACCTAGTGTGGGTAGAGCGATAACTTTTCCTGAGAGGTGTTCTAGGAGATTGAGTGCTGCTACTGTTGCTAGGAAAGCTAAGGTCAAGGTTCTCTGTGTGATTCAGAGAAAGGTGTTCATCTCTTGTGTGATTCAAGAGAGGTGTTTTCTTTCCTTACACTCTAAATATCTGATTGTAAATCTGTTACTTGTTAGTGATTTAGTTAATCTCGTTTTTAAGAGATTAACAACTGGACGTAGGGTCTTTTGATCCGAACCAGTATAAATACTTGTGTTCAATCTTCTTCTCTATCTCTTTATTTCATCCATTATTTTGTTATAAAGAAATTATTTATTGATCTACTTGATAAATTTTGGAAAAATTTTAAAGTATTAATTTTATTTTTCAAAAACCAATTCACCCCCCTCTTGGTTTTGTTCGCACGCTCAAACATTCCGCTGCGCGATACCAACATCATACACAAATGAACATTAAGAACTTGGTTCACTTTTTGCTCACACTCCAAGTAGATATTGCGGTCATTGTCTCCATTGAAGTTTGGGATCTGGATTGGAGGAGGTTGTCTCCTTGGCAAGGAATTGCACCTCCCATTTCCACAATGATTGTGCCTTCTCCTTCCACCATCATCACCATGGGAGTCTTTCTACAAAAGGGAGTTTCTTTTTAGCCATTTCAAAAATAGTTTTAGGATCAAACTTGAATATTTTTGAAGAACCTACTCTTGATACCAATTGTAATTAATAACAGAAGTAATTAGCCAAGAAGGGGGAGGGTGTTAAATTGGCCTTTTCGAAAACTTTTGTTCTTTTTTAATTCGTAAAAATACCTTTAATTGAATCAGAACAACCAAGAAGTCAGTATGAAATTACTGCTAGATCTATCACTTTTAATCAATTGAAAAAAAATACCAAGTTGATTTCATTATACAGATTAAAATATAAAAATAATCGATTGAAATATTAGAAAATTCTGCAAAAACACGAATTTCATGATTAACTCATAAACAATATTAGCAACTTATCAAGACTGATTTCACACAGTAATACAAGCAGAGATACAACCTCAGATTCTAACAAATCACTCAAGAAACACATAAAGATTATTAAAACCAAATTTCTTGAATCTTTATATTAAAAATAAAGCAGAGAGAGATTCGAACTAGCTAAGAGATATGGATGTAGATACATGTTTGCAAATGCAATATTTATATATGGACATATTAAATGTAGAACCAGTCAGTTGAATTTTTGCATATTTATTGTACTTAATTCTGTTTATGTAATCAAAGCAAATTAAATGCATTAGATTATCTATATCAGATTAAAGTATTGTGTTTCCAATGAGTTTCCATGAGTGGACCAATCAATTCAGATCATTTAAGGTTCATGCACATTGGAATCACGCAACACATATGCTTTATGGTCAATGCATTCAAAAAATCAATAAATCATTGATGCAATAACTATTATAAGAAGGTTGTACCTGATCACATGACCATTGCTTTGACTCAGTCAACTTTTGAATATGTTTTATTCAAGTATTTGTTGTTTAAGTGATTAAACATATAGATTTGAAAAATCAACAAGCTAAAAATTTATCATATAATAGCTTTCTACACACAAAGTATGGTTAATTGAAATAAACACATAAAATTAAAAAATCAATAGGTTAAAAATACATAAGATTGTACTTCCTGTACCCAGATGCTATTTAAGTGAAATTAACACATAAAATTGTAAAATTAACTGATTGAAAAAATGTGTCAAATTATGTTTTTTGCAAACAGTGGTTGTTTAAGTGAAATCAACACATCGAATTGTAAAATCAACAAGCTAATTGTGACAGTTCTCATTTTATGCACACATTAGCTTATTTAAATGAAATCAACACATGGATTTATAAGATTAACATGCTAAATGTAAGACCCAGGAAAATAATTATAATTCTAAGGGATAATTGGATGCGAGAAATATTAATTGAATTGATATACAAGTTCATAACAGAGGGGGAGAGTTAGAACTTTGCCATGGGATTTGGAGGTCTTAGGTTCGATTCTTGTCTGCATGTTAAAATAATTATAAATTTTCTATTATTTTATAATTGCTTAGGATGTGCTCATGTGTGTGCTTGAACGTGAAGTATGCCTATAGGAATTTAGCAATTTTAATTGCCACATTTAGGAATATTGTTTTGGTTGCTTTCTTGAATGCAATGAGTATGCGAGTACATTGTAATTTTGTGGTGCGTGTGGGTTAACAAGAAACACAGGATGGCCATATGGGTTGGAGTGTTATTTGAGTCTTGGGGGTTCTGAGTTCAAATCTTGGTTAGAAAAAAAAGGGGAAAATAAAGTCTATTTTCTTTTTTTAAGTAAATTTGTGATACGCCTTAGGAGGCGAAAAGTTGAGGCAAATACATTGTACAACAACAAGTTTTTTATTTATTTATTTTTTCATAGCCTAGTAAGGGAAAGCAGAAGGTCATTTTTAGCTAAGTTAAAAATTGGAATTTTGGGGCTTCGGAGAGAGGAAGAAAAATGTAAGTTGGGAACAAAGCAAAGAGGAACTACAAAAATTAGTGGAGGAAATGTTGGACTGAGAGTGAAAGAGGGTAGATCAAGTTAAGGTGATCGCATTTCAAGAATTCTCGGTAAGGGGAGCTACACCTTGTATCTATGGTTATTTGTTTATATGATGAATGTCTTGTATATGAGATAAGAAGTGTTTATCCTTGTGGTAAAAGAATGTTGGGTTTTTGGTGTGAGGGATGCTAAATCATTTTCTTGATATTACATGATTGTGTGTTGAGAAATGATTGTAAATTGATTTATGGAATGAAGGAATTGTGAAATGCATCTTTGGGTTATGTTTTGGTGTAAGGAGGTGTTAAGTCGTGTTCTCATTATTTTTGTGATTATGTATGGAGAATTAGTTGCATTTGAAAATATGGAATTATAAAGGAGTAATTTCGTTCTTATGGATGGAGATGATAATAAGTTTCTTTAATGGTTGAATTCATGGTGGTAGTGCTGTTTGGGATTAAGTTTATTGATAAGAAAAAATATTTTTTTATGTCTACAATTGCTGTCAAATTTTTTTATGGTGAATATCAGATGAGTTAGATGGAAAAATTCGTTTTTAAGGATGGGGTTAAGATGTTTAATCTAATTACTTTAATTTTTGATTTGGATGAATCAATGGGGAAATGAGGGATTTTGATCTTTATCTTGTTACCATGTGAATTTATTTGAGGTTGGGACAATGGTTGTAAATATAACTTGTTTTCCTTTGGAGTGTTAATTATGGTTGAGGTAAGCATGATTTTATATGGGTTTTTGGTTGAGGCTGCAGAATTTTGTGAAGTGCTAGACGTTGTTGGTAAGTTGATTAGAAATGTTGTTTAAGGTATTTGAGGAACTGAATTTTATCATTTAGAAAAGTAGAGGTGAAATGCTGTATGGAATAAAATTGTTTTGTTGTTGTTCTTGAGCATATGGGGAATCCATGGTGTAATAGCAATTGGAGATGTTTTCTTATGATGATGAAATTATGATTTGTGTTGGAGTACTGTGAATTGGTTAAAATTGGGGTCTTAGATAAAGTTAGTAGATTGAGTATGGTTCCTAAGGGTACTATTAATTAGGGTTTAAGTTCAGTAAGATTTTATGAGTTTATTAAGAATCCATTAGTTATGTCAATGCTTGGGTAAATTTTAGTTCTTGGTTTGCCTCTTTCATTTTTCAAAGTCAAATCAACAGGTTGTTGTAAAATACCCTAGTCACTTGTGGAACTCATTGTTTTGACTCTTGCGCATTCGAAGCCAAATCTACAGGTTGTGGGAGAATCCATTGGTCACTTGTGGGACTCGCTGTTTTGACTCTTGTATATTCGAAGTTAAATTCACAGGTTGTGGAAGAATCCACAAGTCATTTATGGAGCTCGTTGGTTCGAATTTTTGTTTTCTAGAGCTAAATCCATAGGTTGTGGAAAACTCCACTGGTCACATGTGGAACTTATTGTTTTGTTGTCATGGTTTGTTTTAACATGATGTTGTTGCTATTTTAAAAATGTGTTGTTTATGTATTATTTAATGTAGAGTTGTTGGGTGAATTGTATGTTATTATCCTTAAGTGTAAGAGAATAATGCTTGGGGTTATGCTAAGATAACAATTTATGATTAATCTGATGATGATGCAACACAATATGATGTAATTGCATGATGAGTCGAGTTATGTTTGATCATGTGTTGAGGTATGATATGTATGGGTGTACATATGTGATGAGATAGTATGAACTCTTTGATAGTTGTAAAGCCAGGATGGTTTCTTTACCCAGAGGACTTTGTCGAGTCATGGTAAAGGGGTTTCGTTCCCTTGTAAGTCTTTGACATGAGCTTAGCAGGAGTGCTCCACCCAAGGGTTTGTCGAGCAGGTGGAGTTGTTGCTAGTAAGTCTATGGAAAGGAGGGGAATGGACTTTTCCTAGAGGCATTGGTGCGCAGGAAAGGTATATTGGTTAGCTATGAGAGAATGTAATACCGTTAATATTACTTTGTGGTAATATTCTGATGAGTTTAAGTTGTGGTGTTGAGAACATGTGTTGGTGGTGTTTTTCTTTATGAATGATTTTTGTTACATCATAATTTGCTACGTGAGTTACATGTTAATATGCTTGTTATATGATGTGATACATGGTTAGCTCACCCTTGCATGTTTGTGGATGTGGTTTCCACCTGTGATGATCGTATGACTTGCGTTATACGGGAGTAAAGGTTGATGCAGATACTGCTGGAGAAGCTTAGTTGTGAGGAGTTCGTGGGGAAGCTTTGGGAAGTTTTATTTTAACCTTTGAAAAGGTTTCTTTGAAATAAAATGTAATAGTGTAGTGGTTTTCGAGTTTTCACTTGAAGGATTTGATATTTAACCTCATCAAACGATTTAAATCATTTGATTATATGAGCTATGTTTTCTCCTTGATGAATAAAGAGGTTAGATGAATCTTTTTTCAGGTGTTTTTTTTTAGATGAAAATAATGGTGAAAATTCCTATCTTATACGATGGTATTGAAGGTTGTGCTTCATGTAAAAAAAAAATTATCTTACAGGTGACATCTCGAAAGGGATGTTACAGTAAAAACGCATAACACTTTTAAAATCAAAAATGCCTAGTTTACTTCTTAGCTTGTTAAACCGATCACGAGCTAATGGTTTTGTGAACAAATCAGTTAATTGATTTTCTAATGAAGTAATGTCTTATTTCAATGTGTTTAATTTTAGAGTGTTGTATTAGATTCTTAGTTAGATTGATAGCACTAGCATTATCACAATACAAGGATGCCTTTACCAATTTCACTCCATAATCCACGAGTTGATGCTTAAGCCATATGATTTGTGTAAGACCCGGGAAATTTAAATAAATAATGAATAATTAATTACCAAAAATGGTGGCTTGGAAGTACCACTATTAGAATTGCTTTGTTAAGTCATGGAATAGGTGCAAGGGTAGCTTAAGTGGTCGAGCGTGTGGAGTGGTGTTGAGAGACTTGGGTTTGAGTCCTGTGTATGCCATTAGTGTGGTGTTTTATTATTGCTTTATTTTACACACATGTTTTGGTTGTGGTACATGATTTATCATTCTATGTGTGCATAAATTGTCATGAAATATGTATTGGTTTATTGGTTGTGCATATGTTTGATGAGTGGAGGTATGTAGTTTGAACCTTGGCTAGCATGAGTAGTTCCTCTTCACGTTTTAGTATCTTTGTTAAGTGGTGGAAACCTTAACGTTTTAGTATTTTTGCTAAGTGGTGGAAAACTTAGAAACTTTAAAAATTCTCTGAGAAACCAGAAGGGTGGAGTGGTGGCAATTGTGGTGCATTAAAAACTCAACCAAATGGCCATTAACTCTCAAGTTTTATTATTTTTTTTATTAATATTTTTCATTTATTTTGGGCTTAAATGAGGGAGAGGGGAGTCTAAGTGAGCAAACGGAGAGTCAATTGAGTGTGGTAGTAGAGAGAGTAAGGGAGATGAGTAAAATTTGTGTCCCAAAAGGGAGGACTTAGTGATGGAAAGGAATTTTGGTGTGGGAGCAAAGGTTAAGGCTTTTAGGGGGCAAAGGAGATCATCGAGATTGCAATTGGAGCTAGGAATCCAGCTAAAGGGAGTTGTCCCTACGTGCCTTTACTTTGAGTAATGTGTTATGTGTTATATTGTGGTTTGGGTGCCTTAATTTTCCTTCATTTGCGTTATTTTTGAAGTTTATGGGTTTTTGCCCAGAAACCGCCTGGAGGCTATGAAGGTCCGCCAGGTGACTCATCTTGTTTTCACCCAAATTTCATCGTTCTACAAAGAACCACCTGGCGAAAATGAAGGCCCACCAAGTGATATGAATTTGTTTGGTGTGATCTACGTTTGTTTGTGTTTTTATGATATGTTTGGAAGTATTGCAAATTTTGGTGCCTTTACTTAGTTTGTTTAATTGTATAATTAATTGAGAATGATCCCTTCTGATGATGATTTGATGATTGGGGGTTTTCATAAACATAAGGGTTTCTTGAGGGGTTGGGATGAATATGAAATGTGTTGTACAGATTATGAATGTGGTTATTTAGCAAGTGTTTGGATTAATTGAGTACATATGTGTAACATTTTGTTTGAATATTACGGATTTTAAATAATAAAATAAAACCTAATTATAATACATCATTTAATTAAGTTCATTTCCCAAAAACGCGGAAAATTTAAAACTTTATTAAATTGTAAATTTTATCCAAAATTCATAGTTTATACTAACTCAATACAGAAACCAGGTCTATAACATCAACAGTTACAAGTTTTATTAAAATCCAAAATGCAGTAATACTCTGTAGTAAAATCCCTCATATAGTCAACGCTCTGCCTCTATGCCTCACCAGATCCACCTGCAACATCATCTGCTCTCGTATACCGCGTACACGATCATCGTCCAACACAAGCAGATAGGGTGAGCTAACAGTATATAAAACATATGAAATTCAAAAATATAATCACATAAACATCAAAGGAACTCCATCCTTTCATTCCAAAACACATGGCCACCACCATGTTATCCATGTTCTACGTCTTTAGATGAATACCTCAAGATGTCTTGCTGCCACAACTTGTAGAACACATGCGGGAAACTAGCTACAGACCATACTCCGTAATGCCAGGTGGAGTTCTTAATACGAACATAGTTCGTAACGTCCCAAGACTACCAAAATCGTCAGCCACATACTGAGGAGGACAATCTATCTTGACCCATCCGTACGAGCCACAACTCGCACACTTACACCAGCAACACTCGCCAACCTGAGCCACAACTTAAGAGTTCCTCGTGTTCATCCGCCATCTCGAGCCACAACTCAAGAGATGCCATTTTGAGCCACAACTCAAGGAATGCCACGTGTTTAACCCCTATCCTGAACCACAACTCAAGGGATACGTTCTGAGTCACAACTCAAGGAACATCCAGCAAGCCGACCTTCAAGGTATCACCAAAGCATTGCAGATTATGCACACCCAAAGTAAACAAACTTCTGCCTCTGCGTTATCACCTTGCGCTGCTCCAGAGCCGCCAGGAGAAACTCACTTCTAGACCGCCTGGCGGGGGACACGTGCTACCAGGCACCAAGCGCTCTGTTGCCACTATCTCCAGGTATCGCCTAACGGGATGCCCCTCATCGCCAGGCGCCACACGCTCCAAAGCTCCACTGATTTGGTAGCTTTCGCCTGACGGGTCAATTACCATCACTAGGCGCTACACCAATACTTGTGCATTACTGGTTTTTAGGCACTCAGAACAGCTTACAACCCCAAACCTAGGTATCAAAAACCCATACCACTTTCCACCAAGTTGATTGCGTAAGTACTCACATGTTTAGCTTATTGTCTATGTTTCACTTTCTATTTAGATTTACCAATCAAATTGCATCAATAACTAGACTTGCATAAGTTCATGTGGTCTTATTCACAGTGTGCCATCACCAAATCCTACTACCTGCACTCCAACATATTCCCCTATAATGCCTCAATCTCCATCGAACTACTAATAATAGGTCCATAACACTTAAGCTTATAATTATATCTCAAGTACACTTAGCCAGCTTTATGGAGACAATTCCCTTCTTACATTGCATTAATCCCCAGTCCAGCTATTTCCTATTTAAATTGTAACCTTTATTGCACTGTCATGGACTTCTCTTCCCATTAATAATCACATAAATTCATAATACTAATTTATACATATTATCACCATAGCCTTTTGTCTAACTACTCCTCTTAACTCCACATATAGCAATAACCTAATTCACCAGAATCTCAGGACCCATGCAAAAATCACTATCTTTGCGCTGGTGCTTGGCGGCCCAACCCTTACCACCAAGCGATGCATGCAATTCTAGAAAAATTCTAGAATTTCCAGCACCTACAAGCCCCTCCCAAAAGTTCCCCAATGCATTCCTCTGCCTATCTTCACTATTTAACAATTGATCATGATAACACTGGTACCATTATTCAACATAATTTATTTCCATCGATAATTCCAGTACAAATCAACAGTAATTATACTCAACTCATTACAACCCACAAATCTTCTAACTCAAAATGATGTTCATATCCATTTCATCCAATTAACTTTCGATCTCAACAAAATTAAACAATATACGACACGCAATAAAATCAACAGATATAGCTGCCCTGTTTCCTTATCAGAATCAACCCAAAAATCCCAAAACATCAAATGCGAGCAATTATTGCTCGCGTCGCCTGGCAGTTGTTCATCACCGCCAGGCCATTCATCAAAAACTTAGAAACTGGGTTGATCAGCTTGTGTCACCTAGCGGCACAACACTCACCACCAAGCGGTTCCTCATAGGAACTTAGAAAACACACAGAAATAGCATAAGTCGCCTGGCAGCCCTTTAAAGGGCCGCTAGGCGGTTTCTGGAAAATTTCCAGAATATGAAATTAAACAAATTTAACCAAGTTTAAGCAGTTTATTCATCATAAATCATGCAACCAATAACAATACATTAAAATTTACAGAGTCCAGCTCCCCTAACCTGGATATCCTTGTTAAAACTTGAAGATTCTTGGCTTCTTCCTTGATAAAAATGGCCTCCTAGTGCTTCCCCACTTCAGCTCTCCTTCTCACTCAGTTAGCATAGTTCACACTATAATTTTTCTCTCCTTACAGTGCTCTATAATGGCAAACTCAGTTCCTTCTCACCTTAAATATAGGTTCTTAGATGAGACAATGCTCAATCGTGTCATTATAAGCAATGAACTTACCATTGTTGAGGAAGAGGAACTTGTAAAGGTGTTGAGAGAGCACAAATTTGCTATAGGTTGGAAAATTGATGATTTGCAAGGTATTAGTCCTATTGTGTTCATGCATAAAATTTATTTTTAAGAGGACTTCAATTCTATCTGTCAACCACAAAGAAGGCTCAACCCCATAATGAAGGATGTGGTGAGGAAAGAAGTAATCAAGCTACTGGATTTAGGCATTATTTATCCATTTTTTTATATTGAGTGGGTGAACCTGGTTCATGTGGTGCCCAAGAAAGGTGGGATGATAGTAGTGACAAATGAAAAGTTATTGGGTGGCGCATATGTATTGACTATAGAAGACTGAATCAAACCACAAGGAAGGACCATTTCCTACTCCCATTTATAGATCAAATGCTTGAGAAATTGGTTGGACATGAATACTACTGTTTTCTATATGGTTATTTTGGTTACAACCAAATAGTCATGGCTCATGAAGATCAAGAAAAGACAACATTTACATACCCTTATGGAGTCTTTGCTTATAGGAGGATGCCCTTCAGACTCTGCAATGCACTCGCAACATTTCAAAGGTGTATGTATTCTATTTTCACGGATGATTTTTCTGAATTTCACTCTTCATTTGATTCTTGCCTATCTAATTTGACCTTAGTGTTAAAAAGATGTTAAGAAACTAATTTAGTGCTAAATTGGGAAAAATGTCAATTTATGGTAAAGGAGGGTATTGTTCTTGGTCATCAAATTTTTGCTAAAGGTATTGAGGTAGATAACGCAAAGCTGGAAATAATTGAACAATTACCTCCTCCATTGAATGTTAAAGGGGTACGAAGTTTTTTAAGACATGCAGGCTTTTATAGGCGGTTTATTAAAGATTTTTCTAAAATAGAAAAGTATAAGACTAACCTTCTTGAAAAAGAAGCCCCTTTTGTGTTTCATGATGCATGTTTGCAATCATTCATAACTTTAAAGAAACAACTTGTCTCTACTCATATAATTACAACACCTATTTGGGTGCTAGTGATTATGCTATGGGTGTTGTATTAGGCTAGAGAAAAGACAAAGTATTTCATGTTATTTATTATACCAATCGTGTATTGAATAAGGCTCAAAAGAATTATGCCACGACTAAGAAAGAATTGTTCTCTATATTGTTTGCTTTTGATAAATTTAGATCGTATCTTGTTGGGTCTAAAGTTATTGTTTACACTGATCACGCTGCTTTGAGATACTTATTTGCTAAGCAGGATGCCAAGCCACGATTAATCTGTTGGATTCTCTTGTTACTAGAGTTTGACTTGGAAATTCGAGATAAGCAAGTGAAGCAAAATCTAATAACTGACCATATTTCAAGACTAAAGGTTGGTGGGGATGATCGGGAAGTACAACCTCTATCAGAGGAGTTTCCATATGAGAAGTTACTAGCCATTACTTTTTTGCCATGGTTTGTGGACTTTGCCAATTTTAAAGCGGCTAGTATAATTCCTCATGACTTGACTTTTCAGCAGAGAAATAAATTATTGCATGATGTTAAATTTTATTTCTGGGATGATCCCCTACTATTAAGAAGATGTGGTGATGGTATCATTAGGCGATGTGTTCCTGACAATGAGTTTGAGAGTATCCTTTGGCATTGTCATGGATCAGATTATGGGGGGCATTTTAGCATTGAGAGAACAACTTCTAAAGTCTTAAAAAGTGGCTTCTATTGGCCTACTCTTTATAAAGATGCCCGTGGTTTTATTTACAAGTGTGATATATGTAACGTCCTAGCTGGAAATTACTTATAAAATAATAATCACAATATTTATTTGAATAACCTCATTTATTAGGAACAATTTCCCAAAACGCGGGAATAAATTTCGATTCAAAATTCAAACGTGCCAAATCAATTAATCATACCGCGCGGCAAAACCAAAAAGTAATATAGATGTCTATAAAATTTATTACATAAAATCCATATCATGACAAAATATAAATCAGTAAAACTCCCAACGGTCCCCTCTCCGCCTTTAAGTCTCAGTCTGCCCACCTGCATCAACATATGCTCCCATGTAACAAGTTACATGATCATCGCCACACACATACAGATAGGGTGAGCTCATTTAAATAAAATCAGACAATACATTAATAAATACCACATTACAAATTTAAAACCGGTTAACACACTTCCCTTTTCTTTTACTCCTTCATACCCAACTCCTGTCTTTAGACGTCTATCATCTCTATACCCTTTAGGTGATATCTATGATCGATCTTTGCTGCACGAGTGTCTACTCGCTCCTCCGACTACAGGCCACCACCTGATAGTCCACACGTGGGAATAACTTTGCCACAGCATCTCAGCGTGACACCAAATGGAGTTCCCCAAAACAAACCTAAGTTTGTAGTTGTTTTCAGACTACCAAAATCTCTATCAAAATCCACTGAAGAGGGCAATCATCTGAAACCCCGCCGTACAAGCCACAACCTGCACACTCCACTGGACTTCCTAAACCACCAGGCTACAACCTAGAGTGGTCACGTGTTACCCCAATACAAGATACACTCGTAATTGGGCCCTCAGTCAAAGCATCGCATCACAACATCCTCTAAAGCGGTGTAGAAAACCTTCCTCGCGCACTATCACTGGACCAAAACCGCCTGGCGCGCATCTCACGCCGCTAGGCGGAACTTAGCTCCAGACCGCCTGACGGGCATCCCACACCACCAGGCGCCACGCGCCTGCAGAACTCTCACAGTACCGCTATCACCTGGCGGATACCACCACGGCGCCAGACGCCCTAATTCGATGTCACCGCCTGGCGCAACCATTGTCGCCGCCAGACGCCTCACTTCTGCTGTGACTACTGTCCCTGCTTTAACTCTCGTCCGCTTGGCGGCTCGCTCACGCCGCCAGGCGCTATACCAGTAGCACAATGCTACCAGTTTTTATGGCATTAAAACTGGTCCTAAAGGATACCCAAACACTTAATACAGGGAATTGCATCATAGTATGAATTTCCAAACATAAATCTTTAAACAATTTACATCACATCTATTCACAACACAACCAATATGCTCAACATCATGCATACAACCTAACAGGCTTTTGGCCCTACCATTTACTACCTATAAGATTCATGCCACAACAATTTTCTTACCAGCATAATACAACATTTTATCACACAAGTACTTTCACTCATTAGTGTAACATATATACCACACCTGCAATATCTTTCGTATAAATCCCACCTTTATCTACTTTTAATACATGATACCAACATGCAATATCACATATTTCACACCCACCCTTTTAAAAATCTGTGATAAAAGTCCTCCCTTCGTACTGTTCCCACTCACGATATTCCCTCCATTTATCCCTCATACTTCTCTTGGCATGAAATCATAGTTAGGACTCAACAAAATATCAACCAACCCCATGGTACACCATTTCACATATTCATACCCATCAACAACATCTATAAATCATAATAAAATCGAATTTCATAACATCACGTCAGATCACGAATTTATAACATGCATAATTGTTTCCAACCTTCCACATAAACCCTAACTACCCAATTTCATATCAGAGATAATATCTTGCAGCAAAATCAACATACGCAGAGTCAATCAACATCAAAGTTCATACCCGAACATACAATTATCACGGCCACACCACAGATATTCTAGAAACATCAAATATAACCAAAAATTGTGAAACTGTGTTCGTGCCGCCTGGCGGTTCATCCTCTGCCGCCAGGCGGTTCATCGTTGATACCCAGAAATTGGGTCTGGTGCGTGTGTCACCTAGCGGTCACTCGCGACCCGCCAGGCGGTTTCTGGAAAAATCCCAGAAACCCGATTTTCCATTCTGATTTTCACGAAAATAACAATCCCCATTCCCTCATACATCGCAATACAGTCAATAACGAATAAAATACAACATCAAACAATCATAGGAACTCCCCTAACCTGGTTCCCTCGCTTAGACTTGAAAATTGGAGCTTTTCCTTGGTTCCGCGATGAACTCCCCTTAATCCTCCTCCACACCAGTACCCTTGTTCCTCTTCCCGATTCACGCTTCTCTTCTGTTAACTCTCTCCTCACTATCCTCAAACTATCAGACTCAAAGATGCTCTCTCTCTCTCTCCCTCCATTTTTCCCTTTAATGACACTTTAATGGTAGTTAATCAAATAAAACGAAAAAAATACTTTAAGCTTGGTTTTAATTGTCCTTCTATTTGATTTTTCCAGCACCCTTGGTTGTTCCTAGCTAGGTTTCTCTCGTCCCTTCACCTTCTTACCGAATCTAAAATTGATAAAAAGGAAGTTTATGGTTCTATCAAAGTCAAGGTTTGAACCCATCACCATACAATTTAATTTCAAATGCACAACCAATCCAATCACATTACATTTCATGATACAATTCATACTTCAAAGGTTATATCCTACCATCACGCTCCAATCACATTATCATATCAAAATAATAAAACAAAATACACACAATTGGCATACATAAGACTCGAACCCAAGTCCTATCACACAATTAAAGTACTCTCAACCACTTGAGCCAGTACCTTTTCACGTCAAGAAAGTTAACACTTAACGCCATAAAGACTTCCCCTACCCGCATTTATTAAATAATTATTTATTTAATTGTTTAAATTTTGTGGGTCTTACAATAGATGTCAAAGGGTGGGAAATATTTCAAAGAGAAACGAGATGCCTTTAAAGAACATACTGGATGTGGAAATTTTTTATGTTTGGAGTATTGATTTTATAGGGCCATTTCCTTCCTCTTTTCCAAACCAATACATTTTGGTTTTAGTAGATTATGTGTCTAACTAGGTGGAGGCTAAGGCATTACCATCGAATGATGCCAAAGTGGTAATTTCTTTCATTAAGAAATACATATTTTCTAGATTTGGGGTGCAAGGAGCAATCATTAGTGATGGAGGTTCACATTTTCATAACAAGAAATTTGCATCACTCTTGGAAAAAATATGGTGTCAAACACAAGATAGCTACTGCTTACCATCCACAAACTAGTGGGCAAATGGGAATTTCCAATAGGGAGTTGAAGAGAATTTTAGAGAAAGTCCTGAGCTCATCTAGGAAAGATTTGTCTAAGAAACTAGATGATGTACTTTGTGCTTACTATATAGCTTTTAAAACTCCTATTTGAATGTCTCCATATCAACTAGTGTATGGAAAATCATGTCATTTACCGGTGGAATTAGAGCATAAAGCATTTTGGGCTATTAAATTCTTGAATTTCTATTTAAAGAATGCAGGTGAAAAGAGATTACTACAATTGGATGAGTTGGATGAATTTATACTGTAGACCTATGAAAATGTTAGCAATTATAAGGAAAGAACAAAAAAATGGCATGATAAAAGAATTTTGCATAGAGAGCTTACACTAGGGCAACATGTGTTGTTATACAATACTAGGCTCAAATTGTTTCTTAGTAAGTTAAAGTCTAGGTGGTCTGGTCCATTTGTTGTGAAGCAAGTGTTTCCATTTGGTATTATTGAAATTTCATACCTCAATTCAAAAAGAAGTTTTAGAGTGAATGGTCAAAGATTGAAGGTGTATTTTGGTGGTGCTTTCGAAAAAAAAATGTGGCCAGTGTTCCATTAACATCACCACATAGCAGGTATTCTGAATGAGTATTGTTTATCAAAAACAAAAGGAAAAAAAAAGAAAAAGAAAAGAAGCGTGAATGGTTGGCTTAGGTGCGTGGTTGGCTCGTCAACTCACTAAGGTTGGGAAAGCATCCTTAGGAAACATATTAATTGGTAAGTTGATCACGACTATTGCTCTATATGTCAACATTCCTTTGGAGGATGACAAGCCAATATCTAGGAAGTCTTGTATTGATCTCGATATGCTTATAAATAATGACATGTTGGTTAAACGGGATGGTCAAAATTGTTTGGCAATGAATTATATAGAAGGCATGCCACCTCAACCTCTTCCTAATCCTGATTTTACTATTATGCAGGGTAAAGACGTTTAGACATTTTCGGCGCCTGATGCCCTCAATTCCTCTCCTCCTGCACTTTTTCCACCGTCTAGAGTGTCATCAAATCATGCAGATTCTCATGTTGAAGCGCTTGCTCGTATCAATCGGTCACTTGTTAAGCCTCCACTTGCAACAACAACGCCATCACAATGAGTTTGAGCAGTTCTGCGATACTCAACTCCTCCATCAGCAACGTGTGGAACAATTACTCCAAGACACTATTGCTCACCACCACCACCAATAATTTTGTGAGTTGTATCCCTTCTATTCTTAGTTATTTTGTTTATGTAGGGGAAAACTTAGACATTTAAGCTTAGGAGGGTCAATTGCATGTTAGTTATTGCATTTCATTTTGTTGTTGCATTTGCATAGCATACACATCATCTTGACTCAAGTCTAAGTTTATTCAATTATATTTTGTGAAGAACATTGGATAATTGTTGGGAAACTCACACCCTACACAAGAAGTCTTGACACTTGGCACTTAAGGAAGATAATTTTTTAGTGATATATTTAAAAGTTATTTTTAGGTTTCTAAGGTGACACTCACTACATTTGGTTACTAGAGAAATGTCTGTCAATTTCACATAAAAAATTAAAAATTAAAAACATAATTAAAAAGAGAGAGGGGGATAATAGTAATGATAAGAATAAGTTAAATGAACATCCCTTTGAGACTGTGTTACTGGGAAAAGAGGCACTCCTTTGAGATCGAGTGTGGTAAGTGCAAAGCATTTGAGTGGAGGATCCATGCTTAGTTAGCAGGTAAGTGTTTACTAGGATAGAAACCTCAGAAGAAATCCTTTATTAAGAGAACTTAAAAAAAAATCAAAGTCCTCCTTAATGTCTCGTGCCTTTACTCATTGAATAAATTGCATTTAAAGACCCAACAAATGGGGAATGTGTGCGTCTAGAATATCATTGGGTGAATTTAGATTTGAGATTAAATGCTAGCTCATCATTCTGTTTTCATTTACTATTTCTTTTCATTACATTTTCTTTGCTTGAGGACAAGCAAAAGTCTAAGTTTGGGAGAATTTGATGAGCAGATAAAATATATGTGTATTCATGCATTAGTTAGTCAATTTTTATTCATTTGTGTATTATCGGACTAATTTCATCATGCATTATCTTGTTTTGGATCATACATTTGGGTTTGTTCATTGTTTTGCAAACAAGTCTGAAGGGAGTTAGCTAGATTCAAATATGGTGTGGACTGACAAGGATTTAAAGAAAAAATAAAATACAAGAAAGAAAGAGGGGGAACGGTTAGAGGAGAGAGAAACCTACCTCAGCAAAGGGGGAGAACATGGAAAAGATAAAAGGAGGATGATCGTTCATGAAAAGCTATTATTCTTCGTCATCTTTATCATTCGCTTCTCCCGTTACTTTTAGTTTTTTTTTTCATTATGCATAACTAATTTTCCTTTTTGTTGAAGGATTGATATAAGACTCTAGATTATAGGTTATACTCGTTACATTTGATGTTTTGTTAATGTTATTTATCTTAGTGCTTTGTTTATGGCTTTATTGTTTATTCTATAAGAAATTTCACAATTGAGAAATTGGAGATTGTTTACGTTTATAAATAAGACATGTTATGTTTTGTCACAATTGGGAAATTGGGCATATCTAATTAGTTTGCAATAGAAATGATTATTGATATTTCATGATTCTATTGAATTTTTGTAAACTGACCTAAGGGATTAGGGGTTTGAATTCAATGAATAGATTTTACCTACTAAGGGATTAGGGGTAAAACAACTCTGAGTAAACTCAAGTGGATGATTACATTGCTTGCATCAATTGAAAATGAGTAGAATTCTATGAGAAAGGGTATGAAATCTATCCTATGACAATTCTTATATTGATTGAAGTTTTTGTTATAATTTTATGCTTGCAATTCTATTAAATCTTATTTGCTCAAATTACGTAAATTAGGAATCTAGTATTCAACGAGTCAATCACAGAGGACGATATTTTACTACTACGTTAACGATTGGTTCACTTGTCAAACGTTTATCAGTTCACAATAAGTAAGCTTGTATTTGGTGCATACTCCCTTATTGGTATCATCAATGATGTTGTCCTTTTATTAGGTTCAATCCACTCCTTAGGTAGGTTGTTGTCTACAGTTATTTTAGTCGAATGTTTTTCCTTTTGAGATGATTGATTTACTGCACCAGATTGCATTTCCAAGAGCATATCTTCATCATCTGCATTCTTTGACCTTTGATCTTGCATCTTTGGATTAGTTTAATCAAATACCACATGCATGGACTCTTCAACAATCATTAAACTTTTGTTATATACCCTATATGTATGACTATTTGTAGCTTAACCAAGAAATATACCTTCATCCGCTTTAGCATTAAACTTGTGAAGTTGCTCTTTGCCATTATTTAAAATCAAGCATTTACAGCCAAACACTTTTAGATGATTTAAAGCAAGCCTTCTACCTTTGAAAAGCTCATAAAGGATTTTTTTAAAATTGGCCTAATCAACACACGATTTAAAACATAACAAGTTATGTTGACTGCATCAGCTCAAAAGTACTTTGGCAATGAAGTTTCATTTAACATGGTTCAAGCAAGTTCCTTAAGTAATTTATTCTTTCTTTCACATAACCCATTTTGTTGTGGAGTTCTAGGAGTTAAAAAATTATGTTTAATATCATATTTTTCACAAAAATATTCATTTGAAAAGGGACAATTAAAATCACTATAAACATAAAATAATTTGTTCACTAAAACCGTTTATGGTTATTATGATATTTTTTTAACTGTGATATTTTTACCAGATTAAAGTATGGCTTATTTCCACCCGTTAGTAATGGAGATTTGGCTCTTTTATAATTGGTTTAGTAATGGAGATTTGGCTCTTTTATAATTGGTTTTTGTTGTATAATCTTGTGCTTTTCTTTCTAATCTTTCGTATCTTTATATTTATTAACTAAGTTTTTAGTTTTTATTATTACAAAAAATCTATGAAAATTAAAAATGCTTTAATTATATAATTATAAAAATGATTTTTAGATAAAATTTAAATGTTTTATAACTATTTTTACGTATTTTATTATAGACTTAAATATACATTTTGTCCCTATTTTTGTCAAAATTATTCAATTTGGCCCCTTTGTTCGTTGTTTGGTTAATTTGGTCCTCATTTTTGTAAAATTGCATTCAATCGAGTCTTTTTGGCAAACAGTGTTAAAATTGTTAACGACACAGTGACAACGTAGAACTGTTTGGGTTACATGTCAAATTTTTGCAGTGACGTTGGCATAGTGAAATTTTATGGCTGTTGTAAGTTTAAAAGTAAGTGAAATTAAATTGGGGAAGAAATTAAGGTTTCAAGGAAAACTGTGGCTAGCAAGAAACTTGTGCACAATCCAGTTGGTGATTTTGAATTCGTGTTTGTGAGGTATGTCTCGTCACCATTCGTCTTCCTTCTCTTGCTGTAATAGTTAGGGGCAACCAAGTTGCGGTGGGTCTCATATTCGTGGTTCCAAGGGTATGGGTTTAATCCCCATTTGCAAATGTGGAGAAGTTGGAGTGCTTCGAGTGGAAAAAACTTCGAAGAATAATGGTAGACAATTTTAGGGTTGTTCTAAGTTCAAGAGTGTTGCTTCCAGTGATATGGTGTGGTGTAACTACTTCAAGTGGTGTGATGAAGAATTGTATGATGAAAGGGATGGTATTATAGCCTAGCAAAGGATGAAGACTTCTGAACTGGAGACTTTCGTGAGGGTTATGAAGAAAACGATCTAATTTTTCTTAGGATTAGTTATTGTTGTTGTTGTAATCTTTAAAGTAATGGTGCCAGTAATGTTAAAAAATTAATGTGTTTAGGTGAGGATGTTGTTTTCTGGGTGTTGGAGTTATGAATGTTAAAAAATCAGTCATTGGCTCTGCATTGTAATTTATGAATGAAGTTATGAATGTTTTTTGTGTTCTCGATGAAACATGGTTGAGTAATCTTTATTTTGTTCTGGATGCATGAATCTTGATGTTCGTTTAAGTTGTTCAATTCGATCCCAACTCTGGTTTAAAAAGGTTCAGTTAAGTCCCTATTTTCGTTTAAGTTGTTCAATTTGGTCCATATTTTAAGTTTAAAATATTCAATACAGTACCTATTTTTATGAAAATTATTGTAATGGAGTCTATAATTTTATACCACACCCTGGCAATCAGAAGTGCAAAATATAGCAAAATATAATTCAATCCATATTTTGGTAAGACAACCTGCCAAGCACAAAAGCATAAATGGCAATAACAACTCCAATATTGCAGACCAATATTCATTTAAGTGCAATCAGAACCTGTTAAGTCATGCAATTCAGCTGTGAAACAAAAGTCAAGTGCTGGACAAAAGAAGTTAACAAAAGAAGTACCAATTATTACAAAATTACATCAAAAGAGGCCTAAATACATTTGACACAAAATGTGGTCTCCTAAGTAGGCCTAATTAAAACATAGAAAAGGATCTTCAAGTTGGTCTTTGAATCTGCAATTTATGCCTTGTGCTTGGTTGCCCAGCTTGTATTGAGACTTCTTGTGGTTGTTGTGTAGGTTGTGTTGGTTGTGTGGACTGCTGACTTGATGGTAGTGGTGGTTGTTGTGTAAGTTGTGTGGACTGCTGACTTGATGGGGGTGCTGGTAGCTCTGTAGGCTATGTTTGTTGAGGGACTTGTGGACAATTACTTATGTTATGTCCCACTTCACGACAGTCCCTACATCTCTTTTGATGACCACCTTTCCTCAACTTTGTATCATTTTTCTTTAACTCCCACTATTCCAATCTCCTTTTTTTCTTTGGCCTCCCAAGTAATCTCCTTTTGAAGGGGGGTTGCACATCATTATAGGAAGTCCTCTCCCAAAGCAGCTGCTCATTGACTGGATAGATTAATGAGTGGTATGTTTCTTCATACGTGCAAATTCTGAGCCAGTGTGGTATGAACTCCTCTACATTCAAATTTAAGAACCTCATTGCAGCAAGTGCATGACAACAAGGAATACCACTGAGCATCCATTTCCTACACGTGCATTATTATGTCAATGTTGACTTTGTACTTCTCTCCAATAAGTGAAATGTGCTTGACTTCAAAAATCTTTTCTCCTGACCAACTATCAAAGCATAAAAAGTTAGCAATAAGCCTGAATGATTAATATTAATTGTGTGAAAATGACTATTTAAATACCTTAGAATCTAGTTCTTTGTTAAGGTTGATTCTTCTCGCAACTTGCTTTTAATCTTTGGGTAGATTGAACCTTTCAAAGCTTTCACCTTCTTTCGATTTTTGGCCCACATCTTCATTAAATAAATTCGGTGTCCTCTAGCATTGATATAATTGGTTCAGTCCTTGCATCAATTATGACACTGTTGAAGGCTTTGCTCATGTTGTTTACCAAAGTGTCACAGATGGTTGGATTTGTGAACCTAGATTTGGACCAAAATCTGAAAATGAAAGTGTCACACAAAGGTTAGCATCATCATAGTGTATAACAGTATTGTCAATATGGAGGATAAAAACAAACCTTGGTGGAATGGCTATGAGGTATTTGTAAGCCTCAAGATTGACTTCTTTGATATTTCTCATTTCTCTTTCCCGAGCTTGGGGATAGGTACTTACAACAACCCGCCACATTAAATTCTTTAATTTCTTCCCACTGAATTTTTTCCTAAAATTAGCATACAAATGGCGCATGCAGAATCTTTGTTCTGCTCTAGGTAACAACTCCTGTATAGCAGGCATAAGTCCCTATCAAAAGAAAAAAAATGAAATATAGATAAGTCCATAAGCATAGTGCAAACACTTTAAAATATTGATTAAATCAGTACTGAAATTTATCTTTTGTTGGTCTGACATGAAAGTGATGGACTGACATACTTCTGGCCCACCTAAGTCTTCAATCAATAGCTCTATAAACCAAGTCCGTGTCTCTTTGTTCTCTACATCAACAAGTGCATAGCATAGTGGCAACATCTAATCATTACCATCTTGACCAACAACAGTTAATAACCCACCCCCATACCTTCCTTTCAAAAAATATCCATCCAACCCAATTATTGGTCTACATGACATAAAACTATCTTTAAACGCTTTTAAACAAGTGTAGAACCTTTTGAATGTTGCTTGACCCTACACGTCTTCCACTTTCAATTTTATTGTAGATCCAAGATTGGATTTCAGCAACTCATTTGCATAATCATAAATTCTCCTAATTTTTTTTTAAATGAACCTTGGACTTGGTTTACTGTCATTGCTCTTGCCCTACGAGCCATAGACATTGACACTCTAGTATTCGATTTCATAACAGCCTTGTTATGTATTTCATAGATTTTTAAACTTGGATTTTCTCTCAAGTCTGTCTCCAAAGTCCCACTCAACCACTTAGAATTGATTATATCAATGGTAAATTCCCTACTGCAAGTATGAACATCAATAACTTTCCTTAATTACCAGTTATGATGGGAAGTCAACAACGCACAATAAGCTAACCAAGGACAGTTTCCTTAGGCCCTCATGCATCTCACCCTAATTCTACGCTTATCATTTTTAACAAATCTTATATTTCTTCCACCATGAATTGCATACGTTCTAATAGTATCTCTATAGTGTTCCTTGTCAAGGAAATATGTTCCCATTTCCCACTTATAGTCTGCCATGGATTTTGGCATCACAAACATCCCAAAAACATCTCGACTGCTATCATCATCCTCTGATTCACAATCAGTTTCTCCATCACTCAATAATTCATCTGACAGCCACTGATCATCAGAAAGCCCTCTATCAATGTGTTTTAGCACATTCCCCCTGTGTTCACATTCACTTTGATTCTCTTCTTTAGTTATACCCACTTCAACTGCCACAAAACCCACATCATTATCAGAATTATTGATGTCCCCTATTACATTCACAAGAATATAAACAAAGTCCTCATCCTCAGTCTCCGATTCATCCCAACTGTGCACCTCGGCCTCAATATCCACCTCAGTTTCAAACACCCCATCCTGACCTCCTGCACCACCCAAGTCAGCATCACCTCCACCTCCCAAATCAGCCTCATCCACACATGTACCTCCCAAATTAGCTTCAGCCTCTCCTCCACCTCTCAACAATGGTTCATCCTCACCTCCTGATCCCAACTCAGCTTCATCCTCACCTCCTAAGTCAGCCTGATTCTCACCTCCACCTCCCAAGTCATCCTCATTCTCACCTCCACCTCCCAAGTCAGCCTCATTTAGACCTCCACCTTCACCCCCCAAACCTTCACCCCCAAGAACAACCTCACTCAAACCTTCATCTCCCTACTCAGAATTAACTTCAACAATCACATTTTCCAAATTATTGTCTATATCATCATCTACAACTACTGCTTCTGACACAATATGGACCATAAACAAGTGGACTTCTCCATTACGCTTAGCAACGTTTACCATATTAATTGACCCATTATCATCATACAACAATTACAGCCGTCTATCTACAACACACCACAATTCTTTAACAGCTAAATAACTCATAGACTTAAGTGTGTCTAACACCCCAAAATACCCCCATGTGTTTGGGTCACATGACCAATCATCAATAAATCTACCCACATATAATAGCCCACCATTCTAAACAAAATGTCCACCATGGTGGACCACAACCTTTAATCTTTCGTCACACATCTAAATATTAAAAAAATGATATGCTATCAATTAAACAGGGGACCACAACTGAAAAATGAATAAATAACGGGGAACACAAGGGGACCACCAAACACATAAAATATTACCACTCCCCACTATCGAAAGTGACAATACACTACACAAATCAACCAAAAAAGTACCATTTTTTAAACAATAAACCACAAAGCTATAAAACCTACCACAAAGCTATAAAACCCACCACAAACGAAAAGATAGTACACATCAACCAAAAAAGTACCACTTTTTAAACAATAAACCACAAAGCTATAAAACCCACCGCAAACCCACTGCAAACGAAAAACACTACACAAATATTTCTCAAGCTTACCAACCTGAACCTAGTTGACGCTCCAATATCGAATGATAACCTCCCACCGCAATCTCGAAGTGCAATCTCCAATCTCCAATCGCAAATCACTCTCGAAGCGCAATTTCCCCTCTTCACGAACCCTAATTGATGAACAAGAACCCTAATTTGATGAACAAGAACCCTAATTTTCCCTTTTCTCACCAACCCTAATTTTTCCCTATCTCTCGACCACTCGAATGCCCAATTTCTCGCTGTAGTAAACCTTCAATTTCACCTTTTAATTTTTTCACTTAACCCTTGCTTTATGTTATACGCAATTCATTTTATTTTATTTTCCTAAAATATAACTAATGAAACACTATGCCAACATGTGCCAACATCACTGCAAAAAATTGACACGTAACTTAAACAGTTCCACGTTATCACTGTGTCGTTAACAATTTTAACATTGTTTGCCAAAAGGACTCGATTTACAAAAATGAGGACCAAATTGACCAAACAACGAAAATAGGGACCAAATTGAATATTTTTGACAAAATAGAGACCAAATGTATATCTAAGCCTTTATTATAACTATTTTTGTTTTAATTAACATCTACTAGTATTTGTATTATATATTTATAACATTATAAAATTCATAAAAGTATGTTATAATTTTATAAAACTTTAATCTAAATTTTAGTAATATATTTAATTAATTTCATTATAATAATTGATTTTTAATTAATTTCATTATAATACTTATTTTTTAATTAATTTCATTATAATAGTTTATTTTTAATTAATTTCATTATATATTTTATTTTTAATTAATTTCATTATAATAATTTATTTTTAAATAATTTCATTATAATAAATCATTTTTAATTAATTTTATTATACTAATAATTTTTAAAAATATTTTTATTTTATTATCATAAAAAAGTGTATGCAGTAATGACAAATGTAAAACAATTTTAAAGATGTCTAATTTCCTATGATACAATGATACTTTAACTTAGGTCATGTGTTCATGTTCAATACTTTATGATACTTTATCGATTCATATAAATGAAGTATCTAATTTATAAAGTCGTAGTTGACTAGAAGAAAATAAATATTTGTTTGAATGATGACCACTTTTAATGACAAAAAAATTAGTCATTATAGTAACCAATTTAGGTACCAATTTATAAACTAAACATTATTTGCAACTAGAATAGTTCAAAAATTTATAATTGATTTCTACATTGATGACTAAAATAGTTTCTATTATAAATTAGTTTCTAAATTCGTCAATAACATAGTTGATCCTGCTTTGTATAACACCCTATTTCATTAATAACGCTAATTAAAGGAATGTCACGCGGAATAGTATTAGAAACAAAGTCCTCGATTGTAGACACTACTCCTCAGAATTATCCAAGAGAAACTCGAATAGGAAAAGGGCACACCACGATGCCTTAACAAAGTATGAAAATATAAATCAACAGTATTTAGAATTAAAGCCCAAAGACAAGGAGTACATAGGTCATAGCCCTAAAGAAAAGCCCAAATAAGCTTAAGTCCAGTCCAAGCAGACTATGCAGCAGACTATAACACCCTGATGATTACGGGAGTTCTCACCTCTACTCACATCAACAAGTTGATGATCATTGCAAAAAGAGAAAACCACACAACAGAACATACAACAAACAAACGAAAGGGTAAGCTGGAGTATAAAATAGTTTATCATACAAATACATGCTATTTCACAAGCCAATGAACATATATCAACCAATCATGTTATGACTTGCAAACAATACACTAAGACTCAGACTCGACTCATCCGGATACATATAATTTAGTCAGATTCAGCGGATGCTTGCACTTGTGGTTGATTTCTCTGCTCACCCACGAGCTAAGTGTTACAAGTGTTACAATGTCTCAATCCCCCACACACAAGGTTAGCCCTTAATGAGTTTCGGGCCTCCTGCTACTCTCACCATAAGAGTCAGTCCTCTCTATGTGAGACTAACTGACTCCTTAGAGCATCAAGATGCAACCTTACATTGAATCCTTACCAAATTATATAGATAGGGCACCACCATGAACTCCCACTAACAAGGGGTCATGGAATTACGTCCCGACCACTGAAGCATGACCCTGAAATCTCGCCTAGAGATTTCAAGGAATTACGTACTGACCACATACCAATCATATTCAAACAACCAAGTAATATTTATCATGCATATACATCTCATGTCAACCTTTATAACCAACCCCTTTTATATTCTAGGTCAAACCCATACCAATTCATCATCCTCCATCCATGAATATAGAATTCTATCTCATATCAATACCATGCCACTTTCATAACCAACCATTTCATGTTCATTACATGCCAAGAATTATCCAAGTTCATCATTCACAACTTATACGCCCTCCCACTCACGCATATTCATTCACCTCATGCCATTATATAATAACCCAATCAATCCATGCCAAGCATCCAAGAACAGAGAAAATATCAAACCAGGACGCACTCTTGCCCAACTCTTCGCTCAGGCTGAAGGGTCTCACTTAAGCGAGAGGGTCTCTCGCTCAGGCGAGCTTCTTTCGCCTAGGCGAGAGCTCAACACACAGGAACAGTGGCTTCTACGCATTCTCACTTAGGCGAGACTCCCCTCGCCTGAGCGAGACGCTCGCTCGCTCAAAACTGAGCTGGTCACTTGAGCCTCTGTTAATCTCGCCTAGGCGAGGCAGGCTTGCTTGGGCGAGAAAACCAGTGCTCACCACTGATCTCTCGTGCAATAGTCACCCACACACCCAAACAGTTCAAGCAGGCATTCCCAACAGTTCATATTCACACACAGTCCACTCAATCACGAAATCAATGGGAAAGCAGCAAGTTTTCACGGAATATACAAAAGGATCTAGCTTCCCTTACTTGGAATGAGCTAGTATAAGACCTTGACACCGAACAGCGGAACACCACAACTCTAGGAGAAGATTACAAAGCTAGAAAAGTGAAGCAGAACAGATTCAAACGGGTTTATTAGTACGAACCCTAGTAGGAACCATGAAAAGTAAGTTGAAGGGAAAAGAGCTGAAAGCAACTTACATGAGCGAGGAAAAAGAGTTGGACCTTTGCGAAGACGAAGACGTCAAACCCTAGCAGAGGGAGATGACTGCAGCTCTTAGGACAATGGATAGTTTTCTGAAAGTGGGTAGAGTGGTTAGGGTTAGGGCATATTAGGTCTGATTCTCCTTTTTGGGTGAGCCCTTAGGCCCAATAGACTAGGGCAGCTCTTAAATGAAATGGTAGAATGTATGTGGGCCTTACATTTTGTTAAAAATATTTGTGCATATTTATATAAAAATTAAATTTGGTTTCAATTTAGAGAAAGATAAAATTGCACAATTTTTACAAAAATTGGGACTAAATTAGACAAAAATTAAAATACAAGAACCAATTTGAGAATGAGAAAATGACACCTATCATAATAGTGACACATGGCACTGTCACTGCCACGTGGCACAGTGTTAGCTTGACACGTGGCACAATATCAGTTTGACACGTGGCAAAATTTTAATTTTTTTTAAAAAAATAATAATTCAAAAATAAAAAAATTCAAAAATAAAAATAAAAAAATTCAAAAAATCCTGACACGTGACACATCATTTAATAATATTACTATACTAACGGAAATGACTTAATTGGATCAAATTTTCTAAAATAAAAACTAAATTAAGATAAAAAATAATTAAGGGATCAAATTCAAATTTTACTTCTGAAAGTATAGTTTAAGCAAAAGGATAAAATGATATATAGATTGATAACCATATTTTGAGCAGGTATCTGCACAGACCCAGCTGAACCAGAAAGACAAAACGTAACGGAAATTGTACCGGCAGCCATCGGCTATGACCACCGCTTTAAAGCCACCAATTGGGTTGCGCCCCCTCCAACCACCACCGCTTTTCCCTGTTTCCAAATCGTGTGTTTCTCCCTCTCCTCTTTCTCAATTGCATTTCGTTGCGTCTAATCCTCTCTGAGCCATATTCTTAATTGCAGGCTAAAGTTCCCAACAACTCAGCTTCCCAGAATCAACTGTAGCCACTCCTCTTTCGAAGTATGCTCCTCTCCAGTTACTCTTCGGCCTTTGTTTTACCACTAACCGTTTCCATTATTGCACTTACAAGAACTAGAATTGATTTTGTCTCTTGTGAAATTTAATTTGGTAAAAATACATGTGCATGTTTGGATTGAATTTGGGATAACCTAAAAGGCCTTTTACCCTGGAATAAGCAATTTTTTTTTTCGTTTTTCATTTGATGTATTGGAATTTGTTATTGTGCATTGGATGGATTGGGACATTATGATGGAAACTGCAGGAATGTATGTTCTGAAAAGCTTTATTTTTGCTTAAGGTTCGAGAGGTTAGCTATCAACCCCCGGGGACTCAGCTTAAACTTCTAAATTCAGTTAGCTTTTCACTTCCAGAGAAAAGGTTCGTAATTGTATGTGTCTTTGTTTCATCGTATTACTAACTTCAAAATATGGGAGAGGTCATGTAACTTTAGTTTATTTTCATCTATTTTTTATTATTTGAAAATTGAAGTGGGTCATTCAAGACATATGAAAATAAACTAAATTTACATAACTTTTCCCCCCAAAAAGTCATTGAATCCGCTCCCTCAAAATACTAAGATGATTTTCCTTAGTATGAAAGTTTTAATGATTCGTCTTCCTAGTTTTTTTATTTTTTGTATTATGTGGCAGCTTATTTCTGCCATTTGCAACAGTTTTGGCCTAATTTTTGGACAGAGTGGAAGTGGAAAAACAACCCTATTGCAGGTTATACGTTTTATCCCTTTAGTTTATGTTTCTTTTAGGTTGATGGTGGTCATAGCTCACGAAATGGCCTTGCATTTCTCCATTTAGCTTCTTGCAGGTATATGCAAACCAACCTCGGGATCTATTTACATCCAAAAGTATGGGAATGACGGAAATCCTAGTCAAACTCCAGAGCCCTTGGTGCCAGAAAGGGTTGGTATTGTCTTCCAGTTTCCTGAGAGGTATGAATATAAACTAATTGAATATAGTAAAAGGTTTTGTTAATCTCTATCTTGCATTTGTTTTAATTTTGTGTTGTAAATCTTGACCACATATCAAATATGTTGTTTGAGTGTAAGTGAATTGGCTGTTAAGGTGAGTAATTGAGTGTGAAGAAGAGGAAGAAAGGGGATATGAAGGTTAAGGTTGTGGAAAGTGTGAAGGCTAAGAAAAGCAAGAAGGCTTCGTGAGTTGGACTATGTTGTCTATCAGTGATATATGTTAGAAATTGCTGCTTGTTGCAGCTCTGTGCAAGCCTATGTGGTTTTGCTTCTTGAGTCCTTTGGTGGATTTTGGTTTTTGACTATGTTACTATGGTGGTTGTTTTTATGTTGGTTCAATCTGTGTGGTTTGATGCTAAAATTACTATAATTGAGGCTTAGAATGTTGTTAAATCGGTAAAATCAAACTGTGGCATTCTCTTAGAAAATGGACTTTAAGACTTAGCTCTAACTTATAAAACCAGTTTTATAAGGTAAGTTGCATTTACTTATATACTATAATTTGTCATATTTGTATTTGATTAGGGATCTGCAGCACACTTCCTCACACCGGCTCAAACATGAGAATAGGGGCTGAATAGCAGGTTATACGAAAGGATCTGTTTGGATACCATCTTATAGAAAAGTGGATTTTAAGGTTAATTCATCCTTTCAATGTGTGATCTCTAACAAATTTCAACAAGTACAATGTACTTAAGTTATTTAGAGATTGCATGATATTGGAACCTAAAATTTCTTTCATCAAAGTTAGTGTTTCACTTTAAACCAACTAGTTTCAAGAAAATGATAGGAGAATGCTGGAAGAAAAAAAAAAAGAAATTAGAGTTTGACTCTTGGGATACCTGCAAATTTCTTGTGGCTCAGTTCTGTAGAAACGGAAACAAGAAGCGATTAAGCTTAAACATAGATGTGTTGCAGACCAAATTCCCCAAAAAATCATGTAAAAATGAGTACCAAAACTATTTTATTTTATTGATGACTGTCTATTTGTTTGGAGAAAGTTCTGTTAATTATTGAGGATTACGAAGGACCAAAGACAGACTTATCTTATTTTCAAGACTAGTTTGTTTGCCATTATTTCAAGATAGAGGTGTTTTCCAAGTTTCTTGTTGGTGTTTAGCACATGGATTTTGTTATGATTTTTTGTCAAATATGTGGAGGGACAAAGTATCTTTTATTTATATATTTTATTTAATATATTTCTACTGTTACCATATCCTTATTTAACCTGTTATGAACATCCTTCATTGCTTTCTATTTTTCTTTATAATTCTTATAAAGTGGACTTTAAGCTTATTTTAACCGCATAAAACTGACTTAGTAATGGAGTTTGTACTCCCATATATATATATATATATATATATATATATATATATACTTGGATAGGCTTTTATGTCCTTTTAGAAAAACAGATTTTAAGTCTAATTTAACCTTACAATACCAACTTTGTCATGTGAGGTTTGCATCCTACATTAGTAGACAATGTGAGATCTTCAACTATGATAAATGAGTTGTCTAGTACACAAGGCTCCAACCATTGTGAGACTTGGAGAGGATCAAATTTATGCAACCTTTACCCGATGGACACCTGCGGCTTTTTTTACTAGAAGAACCATGAATTTATGACCCCAGATCTCAAGGCTAATTTACTGACTCACCATCTTCTTGTTTTTCAAATAGTAAATATTTTTGTTGATGGAGAAAAAATTTATTATATCACTGTCTAACATTAAGATGTAAATTACTACGATATTTTAGCAGATATGGCTCTTGTCCAAAAACAGGCAGCAGCAGCATAATACCTTTTGTAGCATTAGATATAACTTTCATATGTTCTTCTTCTAATTGAAATATTTTGAACTTTGAAGAATAATTATATTTATTTTAATATAAAAATATTTACGGCATTGTACCTTCTCTAATCTTTTATTCAGAATGGCATGTTGTTTAATTGTCTACAATGTACACTTTGATCATTTCATTTTTGTTGGATTGTCATTTCTAAAGTGCTACACATTTTGTTGTTGCAACGTAGGTATTTTGTGGCAGATAATGTGCTTGATGAAGTCACTTTTGGTTGGCCAAGGCAAAAGGGTAGCCATCACCTTAGGGAGAATCTTACTCTAGGGCTACAGAGGGCAATTAACTGGGTAGTTATGCCTTTGTATGTGATTATTTAATTTAATTTAATATGTGATTGATGACTTTCTTCTCCACTAACGCATTTATATATTTCATGTGCTATGTTCTTTCTTGTTTGTTACTATAGGTTGGATTAAGTGGGATATCATTGGATAAAAATCCTCACTCCCTCAGTGGTGGTTACAAACGCCGTCTTGCCTTGGCAATACAATTGGTAAGATGTTCTTTTCTAAATTCCTGCGTGCTATTGCTTCATGCTTACACCTGACTGGCTCCTCAGTAGTATATGGATGCTACCTCATTTATTACATTTTAGATGTCAATCAAGCAAGCATGAATTGGCATATGGTTAATGGTTTTTCTAAATGTACTTTTCAGGTGCAAACCCCTGATCTATTGATATTGGATGAACCTCTTGCTGGACTCGGTATGACAATGCAACATATGACTTCTTATTTTGTTTAGCTAGTTGCTATTGTACTCAATGAAGTAATTGATTTCTTCTTCCCATTAAGTCAAATTTTATTAAAAATCCAGGCTTTGTTGAAATTTTGTTTCTAAATTTTTTGTAATGCAATGCAATTGTTATTTGGGGGTGTTAAGAACCAAAAACAGAAGTCAGCAATCAAAACCAGATTCACCAATGTTACTAAACAAAATCTCAAAACCCCCAACTGCAATTGAGGACCTACTTATTAGGTCCTTGGTCTCAAATGGCATAACTAGCTACCGAGTTACAACTAGCTATAATTTAGCCCCTTTTTTCCTTCTATAATAGACTAGTAAAAGTCATTTCCCCTTTGTCTTAGTCTTGTTCTCATTCTTAACAATATATCCTTCTTTTGGAACAACCTTGTTCTCATTCTTAACTGTTAGAAGTGGGTTTAAAGCCTAACTCAACCCCACAAAACCGGCTTGTAAGGTGAGGTTTGCACCTCACTTATATATTGTGAATTGGCCTTATCTCTAGTCGATGTGGGACTTCCAACACACCCCTCACGCCGAGGTATATTCATCTCGTGCATGGGATAAGAAATTAGTGGGTGGTCTGTTAGTGGCCCGATATCGGGTGGAATGTCCAAGAAAGTTCGCTAGGATAGGCTTTAACTTGGCTCTGATACCATGTTAGAAGTGGGTTTAAAGCCTAACTCAACCCCACAAAACCGGCTTGTAAGGTGAGGTTTGCACCTCACTTATATATTGTAAATTGGCCTTATCTCTAGTCGATGTGGGACTTCCAACATTAACAATATACCCTTCTTTTGAAACAACCTTGTTCTCAAGGTTAAAATCTGTAAACTGACTAGTGAAATCCGATTCTAAACAATCTTCCCTAGTAGTTCCTTCCACGTTTTCAAACTCGCAAATTAACTAGTTAATTTCTGAGTCTATAAGTTTGGTCATTGTTCACAAGTTGATTTGTCTGGGACTCATTTTTTGACAGACTTAGAGTAGAATTGCCCAAACTTGGTTTACTCATGATAGACTCGTGAGTTTGAGATTGAGCCATTGAGTCTGTGGTTGGGCATAAAAACGACAATTGACGTCATTTTGGTTTGCCTTTTAAAAATCCGAAAACCCAATCTTGAAAACGTGTATCATACCTCCATTTTCACGCATCGTTCCCCTTCTCTGACACTGTTCCATTTCTCTTTCATCGCATTGTGGTTTTGTTTTTGATCATGGTTCTGTTTCTTATTGTAGTTCTGCTTCTCTTCTCTCATCGCATTGTGGTTTTGAGATCGTTTTATTTATGAGCTTAGTGGCGCAAGTCCTATGTGTGGTTTTTATCTATCATTTTTTCATATTATAATATTTTTTCTTTTAACTTTTTTTGGATTTTAATTTGTTATTTTATCTTTTTCTTTATTTTACTTTTTTTATCATATGTTTTTTCTTTATTTCCTATTTCTGTATTTTAAAATTCATGTTTTTAAAGTATTTCTTTTCTATTTCTTTTTTAGTTGCAAAATGTTTATAATGTCCAAAATTGTGTCTGATTGAATTTCTTTTGATCCCAATGCAAATTGCATTCTCACTTCCTAGACCTAGAAGTAAAAGTGTTGTAGGAAATAGGTCAGTTGTCAGATGGGAACCTGGAGTAGATGCCTTGGGTAGTGGATAAAAGCTAAATGTAATTATCGCTCAAAGGCATTCAATAAACGAATTTTCAGATTCAAGCATCATCTTGCCGGTACTTGATGTGATTATGAACCTTGTGCCTTAGTGTTAGAAGAAATTGAAGTTGTAATGATGAAAGTTGTAGCATAGGTTAGTGAAGCTTCAATAAAGAAAGGAAAGTTGAATAACATTAGAGAATTTGATGATGAGCAGAGTGAACAAGTGGATACTACTCAAAGTAGTAGTATGATATTCAAAAATAAAGGAAAGGAAAAATTTAGTCATGGTATTCAAGCTACTTTAAATTGGTTGTACAAAAAACATTGATCAAGACAAAAATGGTGTACAAGTTGTTGAATTTTTCTACAAAAGTGTCCTTGCATTCAGTGTTGTTAGAAATTCCGCTTTCGCAAAAACCTCCATCTTATGATGATGTTAGAGAAAACATTTGAAACAAGCAATGTAAAAAACTGATCTAATCCTTGAAGAGTAAAATGATGAGTGGAAGAGAATAGGTTGGACAATTCCGCATGATTGTTGGATAGATAAAAAGGAATGTAACTTTTTTTGGTGAATAGTCCTAAAGGAACTGCTTTTCTTTATTTATTGGATACCTCATACATCTCAATAACCACAAATGTTGGATGATGTTGTGGGATTTGTAGAGAGAATGTGGTGAAAGTAGTTATTGATAATTCTGCAAATTTTAAGGTAGCTAGAGAATTATTGATGCAAAAATGAGAGCATTTGTATTGTATCTTAACAATATCTAACACTCTTTAACAAATTTTACAGCACCCAACATTTTAAATACTTTATCAACAATTTTTGAGATTCTGAGGTATCCAATGAATAAAGAAACACACTGCTCACCAAAAAATTATAAATTGAATGTCTTTTCTTGTTTGTCCACCCATCCAACGTAATTGTGCAACTTGTTCTCTTCCAATCATCCTTGTAATCTTGAAGGAGTATATGATTTTTTCCCATTGCTTATTTCAAAAGCTTCTTTCTAACATCAATGGAGGTCTATAGCCAACACCACATCTCCCAATCATCTCACATTTTTGCAAAAGATGAATTTCTAATAACATTGAATGAAATGGACTACTGTATAAAAATTTCATCAACTTTTTCTTTATCACCTTTATTGTATAATTCATTTAGAGTAGTTTGAACACCATCAATAGATTTATCCTTTCCCTTACTTTTAAATATCTTGCTACTACTTTGACTTTGTTCACTCTCTTAATCACCATAAATTTCTTCAAGGCTATTCAACCTTCTTTTCTTCAATGAGGCATCCTTACCCTTAGTGGCAACTTTCATCATTAATGTTGTGTTTGGAATGGGGTGAGGATTTGAGGGAATGAGTTTGCGTTGATTTGTAGGTAAAGATGAAGTTATTTGGATTAAGAGAAAAATGGTTTGATTTGAGTGGAAAGTTGATGAAAGTTTGTGTATGATGTGATTGATAAAATTTAATAAATTATAATTTTTAGTAGAGTAAATTATATGATTACCATTTTACCCTTCAATGTAAATAGAAGAAATGATATTAAAATAAAATTAAAAATGTTATTAAAATTAGAAAAATATAATTTATTGATATCATTAATAACTTAAAATAAATTATTATTATTCTCAATGATAATTTAAAATAATTTATAATATAGACTATTTAATTTATATCTCCACATTTATTTAAATTTATTTTATTTTATATAATTAATTCATTTACAAAAGATATTTATTTGCATAATAATATTAATTATTATTATTATTATATAAAACTAATTATTATAATAGTTAAAATTAAAATTATATATATATATATATATATATATATATATATATATATAATAATATACAGTGTTTTCAATATCCATATAATTAATATATAATTATTATATATATTTTATTATATAGTACTAATTATTATATGCACGTAACATGTAGAAACCTATGCAGGGTGTGCAGTTAGGAATCTTTCCTGCATACATTTAAGGAAAAAAGAAACTAATAAATATAATAAATGTAAGTAAATTAAATTGTTAAACGAGAGGGACAATAAAGTAATTTTAATATGATGATCTGGCTTTCCCTACCCATCTCTTTATTTCAGAGAGCGCCAAGCTCACCTGCAAATCCACACTCACAAATCAGCACAAAAAGCAAATCCAAACACATTTTCAAGTCACTTTCCATCCGCATGAATAGTACTCATGCGGATCTAAACACAGCATAAAACTTTAATTTCTTTTGGCACTGGAACAAAAGGTTCCAAATTGTATCTAGTACTAACAAGATGATGTTTGAATTTAAAAATTCCTTCATTAAATGTCTTCGAACAGTAATAACATCTCACTTTTTTCTGTTACCTAAAACATTTGTTCCATATTTCCGTCCAATATTTGTTACTTCCGAATACTTTGTTTCCATTGGAGATAACTTGATTTCTTGGAAGAGCAAGAAACAAAATGTTATGACAAGATCTAGTGCAGAAGCAGAATATAGAACTATTGTCTTAGTCACTTGTGAACTTGTTTGGTTTAAACAATTACTTAAAGAATTGCAATTTGGAGATGACACTCAAATAACACTTATATGTGACAATCAAGTTGCTCTTCATATTAATTATAGTCCTGTCTTTCATGAAAGGATAAAAAATATTGAGATTGACAATCGTTTTGTTCAAGAAAATATTGTATCTAGAGACATGAGGAGTGAGTTTGTTAACTCAAGTGATTAGTTAGGAGATATTTTTGCTAAGTCTTTATAAGGACGTAGAATTGATTATATTTGCAACAAACTTTATATGCAACAACTTGAGAGAGAGTGTTAGGTATTGTTAGTTACAATATCTTATGTTAGTTACAATATTATGTATATGGGCTTAGCCCATATTTTCTTTATTGTTTGGTATGACCATTTACTTATTAGCAAGACCATTTACTTTTATTATGATTTAAATGAAGGAAATTTAAGAGATAATGGGACAAGGGGAGGAGAGGATAAGTTAGAATTGGGGCAAAGTGTTGTTAAAAGAAATTGTTAGATCCAGGAATCGACCTAACAGTCTCTCCACAACTTAAAACGATGAAACTAATTTTGGCCTAACCTTTTCTAACCACATATTGACAAACGTCCCCTCATCTTCGACGACCTTCATTTTTAGCGACCCCAGTTGAGCTTTCTCTTCCTTTACAAACTGTTTTTTTTTTTTTTTTGTTTTTTTTTTTTTTTATTTTTTTTTTCTGAATTTGTCTTTTCTTATTTTCCTTTTTTCATTTTGAATACAAACTGTTATTTCCCTTTTATTCTACTTTTTCACTATCTTTATTTTCCCTATAGTCCTACTAATAGGACCCATGAGCCCATAATGATGCAAATCAAGATGTTACATCTAATAATTTCCCACTGGTCAGATTGGAAAGCACGTGCTGATGTTGTGAAGCTGTTGAAGCATTTGAAAAAGGAACTAACTGTGCTAGTTGTTAGTCATGATTTGAGGTTGTTTCAATTTACTCTACTCTATTGATTTTCATTTTCTTATTACATTTATCTGTTATGCATTTATTTAACTAATGATTTGTGAACGTGATTTATAAATTCTTTGATTTTTGCAAAGATATTGTTGTAACGTGTGTTCCAAAATGATGTCATGCATTGATGGGTAAACACATGATGTTCATTTTTACATGACTTATGTGTATCAACATAGTTGCTTGGTTTTTACGCAGTAAATTAATGTCAATCAAAGAGTTTTTAGTGGACTTGGATTTCTGACCCTTGTTTCTGTCTTGCACTATGAAAAATTGTTTTTATGTTGTTGGCTCAAATTAAGAAAAGAAACAAACAAATTCTATTCCAAAGTTTGTTTTCCAAAATTGTTTGTGAAAGGGTTTCTTGTGATGGTTATCTAATGAACACTTAGTCACAGACTAGGATGAACACATCATTGTTGACAAACTCAACCCAAAGATCAAATACATAAAATATGCAGAAAGAGACAAGTAATGAAGAAGATGCCACAATCGAGATAGATTGATAAGCCATCGAAGATTATTCTCTTCAAATTATATATTCAAAGATAAAAATTGGATGTCCTTCCCGAAGATTCTCTTCACTAGCATAAAGCTTAAGACACAAATGACTCCAAACTAATTAGAAAAGTTAAAAGATGCCTACTTATGCTATGGACCTATGATTACTAGGATGATCTAACTATTTTGGTAAGAACTTCAATTCATCTTTTAATGTTTCTAAAACTTTATGTAAGGACTTTTGGTTATAAACTCAAGAAGTTTGCTAAACGTATCAACCAGAAGTTCAGTCCTAGATATTATTGACCATAAGAGGTCATTGAACATGTAGGGGAGGCTGCATACAAGCTGAAGTTACCTGAAGATGGCATAGTACACCCGTTTTTTCATTTATCATTACTTCAACCCATTGTAGCAGTTGAAGTTAATGTGCAACCACTTCCTCAATGTTTGACTGAAAATTGGGGGATATTGACTATAAGACAAGATGAAGATTACAAGTGGGAAGTCTTGGTAAAATGGAAAGACATGCCAACTTGTGAAAATTCATGGTCATACTTGTACAAGATGAAAGAGTCATTTCTGGAATTTCACCTTGAGGACAAGGTGAATTTTATGGGAGGAGGTATTGATACGAACCAGGCCAGGTTACTAAAGTGTATGAAAAGAGAAAGTCGAAACCCATTACTTGAGGGTCCACGAGCACACACGTGATTTGAGTGTACTAACAGTTTGGCTGAGTTGGTGTGAGGAGAGAGAGTAGAGAATCCCTTAGATCTTTTCGGTTTGAGTGAGAGGTGAGGGAATATATGGGAGGGTGATTGTGCTGTACGGATGGGAATTGACTTTAGCTGAGATGGCATTGAGCTCTCTCGAGAGTCATTGCTTTTCTGTATCAGATTTCATAAAGAATAATAATATACAGTATTCTCCGTATCTCTGTTTCCTCTCTATTCTTAAGCTTCCTATAATTTCTGGTATCTATCATTATAATTTTCAATTTTGAGAAAGTGATATGCATTAGTTGTTACAAGAGGATTTCTTGCAATATTGCATTGTCACCATGCCAATTAATAGTGATATAAAGGTTTTAACACGAAGGGAGTTGCCTAAAAACTTTTAAAACTGTAAGGACTTTCTGAAAATGTTTCAAATTATTCTGGCTAAATTAAAAACTTAATAAAACTATAGTAATTTACAGAGTAATTTAATCTATATAGTTTTTAAGGATTTCTTGTCATCTTATATTTGTATCTCACTTTCTATCACCATAAATTCTGCTTATCAAGAAAGAGAGTGAAGTTTACGTTTCTCTTTTTATCCCAACACTGTGACTTAATGATTTTTCTTATGGAGATTTGTGTGCATTTCAGAGAATTTGCAAGTCTAGTTGATCGATCATGGAGAATGGAAATGGGTGGAAACCTTAAAGAAGAATTTCTACCATTGTAATTATGCTCAATTGCCTTTTTAATCTCCGTGACATTTTATGAGTTTTGTACCTCTATCGTCAAGGCTTGATTTATTTTCTATTGTACCTTGGATGCTTAAACTGGGAATTCTGAAAAAATAAAAATATAGTTCTATAAATAGCTTTCTTGAGATTTGATCATTGAAATGGTCTCACGGCCTCTATGAAAATTAGTTATGAGTTCAGTTCTTGCTATTCCCATTTTAAAAATTGAAAAAATAAAAATATAATTCTATAAAAAGCTTTCTTGGGATATGGACATTAATATGGTCTGGAGGTCTCTTTGACAAGTAGTAATAGCTTCAGTTCTTGCTATTCCCATTTTAAAAACTAATTAAATTTCTGCATATATATGCCTATGGCATACTTGTTTTGCCCATGTTTCAAGCCAAAGGCAAACAAGTGAGGTAATTTAGAGATATAATTGTATAAAAAGCATATAACAATTTCCACGAAAGATAACGATAGGAACTTCTATTAAGATATTCAATGGAATACTAAGTGTTTTATTTCTTTTGCCTTAATAGCTAGCTAAGGGTGGGCTCCTCAAGTAATTATTAGATAACTACAATTTTAACATTTAAAAGGTAAGTTATGATTCTTGTGTTCTAACCAGTGGCCTGCACATTCATTTCATTAGGTCTATTTGAGGGTCAGTTGAATGCTCATAAAATCCTAGTAAAGAGAGTTTGTATTGACCTCATACCAAGTCCTAGAAATCTGTTCTTGTGGTTGATGATGCATATCTTTGGTTGCAATTGATTTGTTCATTTTCATTTGCGGTACTCTTCTTTGACACGGTAAAATCAAGTAAAATTAACAAACTAGTAAAATTAAACCAAACATGTCTATTTATTGAGAAACTGTCAAGAAACACACAGATTTATTGGTTGCATGATTACTTCAAGTACAGGCATAATACAATCATTTTTTTCAAATTACCAATACTAGTTTTACAAGTCTCACTTATAGTGCAATTCATCACCACTTTAGCATAGTTTAATTCAACTTGCTACAGCTCCAGCACCAAATCTACAATATAAAAAATTATGAATGAGTAATAATACGTAATCATAATCTAATTATACTTCAGTCATGCATGTATTATGATACTTCATGATATATTAATTTGCATTCAAAAATATGCTCAGGATTAGTTTGAGATTGATTGTATGTTGCATCTTATAAAACATTTTAATCAAAATACTTATTGATAGGGTGTTTGTGTATAATTTGTAGGATGTGTGGTGGGAAAGAGGATCAATACTAGAACCCTTTTTATCTTGATAAGTGTCCAATATATGATCAAAGTAATTGGCAGTAATGCTGAAAATATTAGAGGAAATTCAGAAAAAATGCTTTGGAAGATAATACAATCAGAATTGACACACAGACCTGCCCTCCCGGCTTAAACAACAATACGGCTCTACAAAATTCTGTTATGCCTCCCCACAATTTCACATCCTCTTATTTGACAGTTTGCTTTTCTCTGTTTCACAACAATACTCAACACTCCCTTGATCCAACCTCTTGCCCCCTCTCTTTGTTTGCCTTGTCATTTGTTTATTTTGGCAATTTTTACTGTATTGTTGTTGAGATGAGACTTTTTATGAATATGTAAAATGGTGCTAATGGAAGATATTTATCAAATTTGTGTGTAAGGAATTGCATTCTAGATGTATGTACTTACACTCTGCGTCTGTTCTGATCCAGTGCTCATTATTTCCAGTTGAGCTACTGCTTATTTGCCCAAGCTGTGGTGGGTTCCAATTGATCGTACGGTGTTGGGACCACTCTCTTGATTTGGTATCTGGATGAAATTTTTTGCCTTTGTCTGGATTTGTGGGCTTCCCATTATCATATTCATGGAAGAATTCATGAGAAACATTTTGCATCTCATCTTTGTGGGATTTAATGAAATCCTTTCCGTTTATGGGGCTTTCAGGATAGACTTTTCTGTGAAACAAACGTAGAGCCTGCATACCCTGATGAATGAATCAAATAATTTATGATAACGTCATAGTATTCAATGTATTTTCAAGACATTCATATTGAAATTGAGAGTTTGCTTTCATAGCTAAATTATTCTGGCACTTTACTTATCAGGACTGACATTTGGAACATTACTCTTTGACAAAGTTATATTTAGTTTAATTCCTTACCGGAATACCTTCTGTTCAAGTTCTTTAGATATGTTTAATAAATTTCAGATGTTCATATACCTATTTTCTTCAGATTCTCCTTTATGTATGGTGTTTTACTTTATTATATATGAAAACACCCAAGCAATAAATATGTTATTTTCGTATTGATAATTTTTTGCTAATAAATCTGTGAACCTGATGGTGATTCTCATAATCTGGTTTGTATTGTTTGTGTTTGGTTTCATCCTTTTTTACATTATTCCTAGTGTAGTGAACACATTCAATTTTCATTGGCTATATGTTACTAATATGATAAAGAAATAATCAAAGGTAACAAGTGGTAGAACAACCAAGAGACTTCTTGTTAAATGTGATTCAGAAGATCTAGTATAAGAGACCAACCTTGTGGAGTTTTTTATTTGTTGAAGCACAATCAGCATCTTTCCTGGAAGTGTTGCAGCTTTCTAAAGAACTGTAGACCCTTTTCAATACCTTTCTCATAATATGCCTGGCAGCAGACTTATGTGTTTCCTTGACTTGTGTTTCACCTCTTATTCCTGTCTCTATACAATCTTGACTTGTTGCCTTTGTCCTATAAAGTAGCTCAGCTAACGATGCTCTCTTTTTACTTACTTGTTTTGTTTCTGGTAGTTCAAATGAGGACCCCAGTAAATATCCTTGCAGTGGACATACAGCTTTGTTTCTGTAATCTTCAGCTTTGGGTCCATCTGTTTCCTTTGCACTAAGTGTGATAGTGCTAACATAGCTGTTTCTTCCTGATGAATCATGAAAACTTTCTTCTCTTTCAGCCTCTAGAAATTTCTCGAGCTCATAACTTATGAGCTTGAGTTCATTTTCTGTCACCTCTTCACTTCTCATTGGTATGTTTCCCGAAGGCTTAGCAAATGTTGGTGTTCCTGGTTCATTGGTGTCTGTTTCTGTACCAAGTGTTCCAATTGTTAGGAAACCTTCAAAGAGCTGAGAGCATATTGCTGGTGTTTCTTCTTGAGACTTATCTTCTCGGCTGTCAACCAATCCAGAATAAGATATTTGATTTTCCTGATTGTGTGACTTTGAGAAACTGGGCTGATTTTTGGAGCTGAAGCATGGCTTTGTATGGGAGTATTGATTGTCAAGTGTTGGCTTCACTGTAAGGCAAGTACAAGGGTTTCCTGAAATTTGAGTCCAAAGAAATTACTAAACTTTTGAAATTAACAATTGATAAGACATATGCATGCTACATATCTTGGTGAAACATTGATTCTTGGTATTGTTCTCCTGGTATCTGGAAAGAGGACTATGGAACTTGAGAGAAAAGGGATAATAGTTAGATGAGTTAAATGTGGACAAGGGAAGTGGAGAGTAATACATGTACAAATTTTTAATTGCAGTACGTTAGTGTTTGCAACCACGTGATAAAGTGGGATGCAGAGGTTTGAAGTACAGTAGTCGTCTTGATATGTTTAAAAGACCTACTGTGCAAAACACCTTACGCTTACGCTGAATCTCTTAAAATTTTGGTAAGATTATTCATAGACTAGAGATCAGAAAAATCAACGTAATGTTCATATTGTGCTATTTCATTGACTGACAGTAACCAATCAGTCACCAAATTTAGAAGTGTTTAGGTGTGACTGGTGACAGTCTTTAGCCTTCACTGAATGCCTTAAAGATTCTTATTCCTTTTCATTCATTTCCATTAAGAAAAATAGAGGAAAATTGGAATCTAAGAGATAAGATAATAAGGACAGCTTAATACCAAATGTGAAATCCTTGAAAGGTTCTATACTATTCTGCCGAAGTTTTCGATGCACCCATTGAAATAACTGCAATAAGGAAAGTCAGGGATGAAGCTGAAGGAATGAAGAAATTTTTAATTGTCAATGGGCAGAGTTTAGACTCACCTTCATTTTGGTCTCTTTTCCTGTTTGATAACCAAATTCTCTTAGTGACTGATTATGCTGGTAGATATATATATATATATATATATATATATATATATATATATATATATATATATATATATATATATATATATGTGTGTGTGTGTGTGTGCAAAGAAAAAGATCTCTAGGATTGGCAGGTTACGATTACTAAAGTGAAAAGGCAAAAGACCTTTTCTTTGTGATTTATTATGAGTTGGAACTAGATTTATGCTAGAAGAGTCTACGTTAGATGTGCCCATAGAGAAAAACAATTAGATAGATACAACAGTGTGGTTGGCTATTCTTTTCAAAACACCATCAAATTGCTATTTGTCTATATTTGTCTCTGTATGAACTTAATGGAGTTCGACCACTGACAGATGTAAATACGTAATGCTTGATGACAAATACTGTCAATTTTGAATCATGAGGCTAAAACACTATCAGAAAAATTTACTCTACTATGGTTACAAATGTATCTAATAATACACTATTACAAATTAGGGAAAATTTAAATTTTCAGTTGTTGAGTTCTTTCAGTGACATGCTATTGTTGGAAACATTGCTGTTTAATTCGAAGGTCCTACTTCTATTAAGTGATTAATTTATTCCTGTACTCGGCAAGATGTAAACCATCTTTATTGTAGTATCAGCTATAAACCGAGAAACTTTTTCTCTGTTTAACTTGAAAAATCCACAGTCCCAGTGTTTTGAATTTTCTGACGCTGTTAGGGAACCAGTAGAACTTGCTTAGACACTTCTAATGTTAGTTAGAATTAAAACGCTAGACTTGATTCTTTGCAGGGCTAGCGTGAGAAGTTTCTGGATGAGCTAAAAGCATTAAGAAAATATCTTTTCATGTGTGCCTGATAATATATTTATGTGCTTATATCATTGTCAATATTGTTATGATGAACATATAGATAGGAGGTGCAAGTATCAGCGTAAAGAGAGGGGCAGGGGTAGATGGTCAAGTGGATAAACGTTCAATCATTATCACATCGAGCCCAAAGACAACTGTGCTAATAGCTCTTTGACTATTATTGTGTTGATTTTGAATTTTTATTAACGTTCTTTATGATGCCTTGTGGTAACTCTTGATAAAACCTTTTATGTCTCTCTAATTTCTCAGATTTCCACATATGCACATTGCAGATTGATTAAAAGTGAAGTTAAAGTCTACAAGAAGAGAAAAATATTGTTCGTATGCATTATTAAAAAATCTTATATTTCCTGTCAATTTTATTTTAAAATTTTTGTTACAAGAAATACTTATAAATTTTGTTATGAAAAAAATTTGTGAGAAATATTATCAATTTTTTGTAAAATATTTTGTATAAAATATTTTTCGCAACAAATTTTGTAAGAAATACATACGAATTTTATAATTTTGTAGAAAATAATTATCCAAAGAAATTATTATTTAAAATTCTTAGAAAAAATAATAATAAAAAGTTTTTTCTTATAAATTTTTTTAACAAATTTATAAAAAAATTTTCGTATAATATGAAAAATTTTAGTAGTGATAGTTTGACACGTGATTTTAAGAAAAATATTGAATTTTAAACCTTGGAACGAGATCATATAAGGGATGATAACCCCTAGCCCTGCACTTTGTTTGATGTGACTTGATTTCTTACATCTTTCTCAATCAAGGAGCACTTCCCGTTTCATGCTATCCGCAGTTTAATCTTTTAGGCTTTTATCCGAGCCATTTTTGTTTGTAGTTATGCCATATGAACTGCCTTTTTTGACGTACAGCATGTCGAAGAGATAATTTCTGTTCCTGAAAGTTCAGCATCACGCCTAGATAGTGATCCCAGGGGAAAAGTGTAGTAACAGCTCAGGCGTGAACACAAACTGTAGTGAAGTTTCGGCGTAAACACTATGTAGCAATGTTTACTTTTAAGATATTCATGAAAGTGCTGCAGGGTTAGCACTTTCTTTACTAAGTACAAATAATTTTTACGGCCCATTCAAAGATAAACATGTTAGGCTGTTTCTTCCTGCACCTTTACAAGTTTCTTTATCACCTCTTTTCATTGTGGAATGGATTTTTCATAGTGCACATTCCTGAATGAACAGGAGGTAGCAGAAAAAACTTGTCGGGTGCATGAAGTCAGTGTCAATATACTATAGGAACCCTAGTTTCTCTAAGGATGGTAATTTGTAATTGAATTTACTCATGAACATACTTATATTATATCTGCTTTTTTATCCAAAATTTAGAACACCCTTGGTTCAAGATGGGCCCTTTCTTTCTAGTCAATTTATTTGGCACTGAACAATAATTTTCTTGAAAATAGTACACTACAGAAGACTGGATTGCTCCTGCACAATCCAGAAAAGTGCTGAATTATTGAGTTAAGTACGACTGGCTTACTGTTGATGGGTCATTCATAATATATTCTCCTTTGGATTGGTTGATATAAAGTGTGCAGCGTCAGCATCACACTTGCTGCATCAACTACATTTGTTTGTCACATGCTTACCTGCTTTCTCAGGAATGTTGTCTCAAATCTTGTTTAACTTTAATGCTTAATCTTTTCCTTCAAGTTGTTTTCATGACCAATATTTTCTTTTAACTCTGCATGTGGAACAAGGCTAAAATACTTGACTAACAATGAGGACGTTCCCATTTTAGAAACAATTTCTTGGCATCACGACACCAGTTCACTATGTTTCAACAGGGGAATATGTCCCAAGTCCTAGCCCAATAATTGCTTAGTCAGATAGGCTTATTACTGATTCAAACAAATCCCACTAATGAGCTCAACTTTTGTGTTATGGCATCTTCAAATTTAGCAGCAAGCTGGGCAGACTAACATGAAAATTGCCATTTGCTAGTAAGGACAGAGCCAAGTCAGCCATTCAAAAAGTGATATCCAAAACAAACACTAAATCTTCAGAGTTATGGGGTCACCTTAGTCAGTGCAGCAGGGTACATGTGTGACCCATGTAAAGGATAGATGGTGACCATGTGAATTCCACGTGACAAAGAAATTCAATTTGGTTTATACTTATAATTTAAGGAACATAATCAAACCCAGTCTCTTCTTACAACCACTGACTTATCTTCTTTCCATTACAGGTTTATTTATCACCGAGTCTGTTTCACGGATTAAAAATGTATTTTTGAATATAATTTTTAATGTTATAGGATTTGAACGATTATTTTCCGGTGTTATTGATTCTTGTAAAAGTTTTACCTTCTAATTTTATTGTATTTGTCTACATTTTCATTTTTATTGCGATGAAGAAGTGATGGAAATATACGAAATTATTATTCCAAATAAGCTCACCCTAGACATAGTTGTCATTTCATGAAAATTTTATTAAAAATAAAGCAAAAAGTAAAAGAATCGAAGGATCACACCAAAATTCTATACTTTGAACTTCATATACTAGGAAAAAGGCAAATTCTTCTGCATATTAAAAAAATCATCATTAGCCAATGCTTTTACAATAAAAAAAAAGGTCTTTAAATTTTAGAAGGTTTTTTTTTTTTTTTTTAGGATTTAGCATTAACTTTTTTTAGCCTACCCCTACTAGATTTTCTTATAGTTTGGAATCGGCTCATCATTCTTTTCAATATTAGAATCTTTTCTCTGATGAAATTTATTAGCTCATTAAGAAGTTATTTTCGATTCCTCTACAAAATGAGTTTCCTATGTCAAAGGATTAAGAATTGTCACTGAACCACTATGAGTTGAATGTAATTGTTGTAAACCTTGCAAACTATTCACAATGGGAGTGACATTTTCCAAAGAAACCATACTAGCCGAAGAATCAAATTCCACTTACACGCCACTATCTATATTCTTAACAAGAGAAGATCCATTCACAACATAAATATTAACATGATTAATCACCAATGGCTCAAGCTGTGACTGAGCAACAGGTTGCACCATAAAAGACTGAATCAAAAGTCTAACATAGGCTCCATCGCAGGTTCCACCACAGACTCTACTTGATCTAAAGAGCCTTTAGTCCCATCTTGTGCACCAACCACCTTTGGACGATAATGTTGTTGAATTTTTGTGCCAACTATTTTCTCCCACCAAAAATAACATTGACAGTGTTGTAACTGTCTACAATTAGATAGATCATGACTAATCATTTTACAATTTGAACAAAATGAATGCAATTTTTCATACTTCAGATCAACAATAAACCCAAATCTTGACCTTCCACCAAAATTGATTAGGAAAATCATATAACAAATCAACATCGATTAAGATATGTGCAAAGAAATCTCGAGACTTATTCTTAGTATAATCATCCAAAGATAAATTTCACATGCTATTGATAAAATCGCTTTCAGTTGTCAATACTCTAAAGGAAGGCTATGGATACGAACCCAACATTGAATTTTTGTGAGTTTCATGGAAGCCGAGACAAAATGAAGAATGTCCAGAGATAAATTTGAAGTTCCAACAACCAAAATCCTTTGCTTGTCTTCTAAAGAAGGAAAAACAAATTCATAGAACCTTTGCCAAGTGGAATTGCCTTCCATTAACCTAAATGCTTCCAAGGCACATCAAGTTTTTCACAAAGGTCTAAATGTGTAAGCGATTTATCCATTTTTGTTAACAAAATATACTCATGCAAATGACTTTTGGAATCCTTCAAACCAGCAAGACAAACTTCTTTAGAACTATGCATGAAGACCATATCTCCCTTTATACAAGGATAAGGTAATTGGGACAAAGGAATATTACACACATTATTAAGGACATGGACAAATGTACATTTTTGTACCCACACATTTAAAGAACACAAATTTGAAGAAGATTTAAAGAAAGATAATATTTTGTGATCTTGATCCTCTAAGCTACCCTTAGGAATATGAAACCATGAAGAAGAAATAATACTTATGCTTCACACAATAGCAGACCTCCCTCTAATAAACCACTCTCTAACCCATTTGTGCAGATCCAACTGCTTCCAACATACAATCACGAACGAGCACTCCATGTGATACACGATCAGTGCTCCACACGCAAAACCCTCACCTCTATAGGCCACCACTGAATCTTACTAGCCACCCAAAGTTAATATTCATTACACATGTAATTTTTCTTTTTTTTCATATTTTTATTTTAACTATTTTAAATTTAAAAGCTATTAAATGCAATCAAACATGTTTTCAAGTATCACAACTCTTAAAGCAAAATTTATTTTCTAATATGAGAATAATACATTCTTCTTCGGTTTAAATAATGGTTCTATATTTTCGAGAGTGTTTCATTTGGAGTTGTAAAAGGGATACGGAAAAGGGAAAATGTAACATATAATAGATGCAAGGAGAATGAGTGAAAAAAAGAGAAACAAAAAGAAAATAAAGAATGTCAAATTATTATAAAAACATTATGGGTATATATATATATATATATATATATATATATATATATATATATATAT
>Ga0214545_1001161_pt1 | contig 47965 bp, 18 predicted proteins | sample CNSS4metaG_FD_160064 | JGI IMG/M metagenome (GOLD analysis project Ga0214545, IMG submission 160064) | Root nodule microbial communities from cowpea collected in UCLA plant growth center, Los Angeles, California, USA - CNSS4 | ecosystem: Host-associated > Plants > Roots > Nodule | place: USA... | reverse complement strand
AAATAATTATTTATTAAAGCATTTCAAAATTCCACGTGTACCACATTTAATATGCCACTTCACTGTTCAGTTCCGTCTACCATTTCCACGTCACTGTGCTCTTAACGCCGTTTCTGCCATTTGAACGGAAGGGGCTTCATTGAGACAACTTATCAAAATTAAGGACCTATTTAACACTTTTTCAAATTGAGGGACCAAATTCAAATTTTCATACGAAATTTGGGACCAATTGAATAATTTAACCATAATATTATATTTAAATGTAATATACGATATTGTTCGATTCATAATTTTTAATTTAAAATTTTAACAAATAGTTGCATTTAGAAAAAAAAACAAACTTAATCCGTTTTTATTGTTTAGTTTATTGTTATTATTCTTATTATTATATATAAAAGTACATATTTTATATTTATATTTCATCTTTAAGTTTATTTTAAAATTAAACAAAAACTATAACAATAAAGAAGCATCTATATATATAATATTTTGATTTTTATTTTACTCTTAATTGGGTTTTAAATAAAAATAAAAAATTATTAAAGTGACTATGTAATCTTTTCTGTTATTTTTTGTATATAACCACTGTTATTATTCTTGATGAAAAAATATATGAATATTTTTTCTTTAAAGAATATAAAAGCATAAAGTTTCTATTTTTTTTATCAGTGCAACACAATTTTCACATTAATATATAAAAATACACATTTTATATTTTTATTTCATCTTTAATCATATTTCAAAATAAAAAAATAATAATGTATTAAATGATACATATTTCAATTTTGTATTTAATTCTTAATTATATTTTTAAATAAAAATAAAAAATAAATATTCAAATACTAAGATAATTACTGGTATAATAATCTATTTTTTATATAACAATTAGTATTAATATTATTTTTTCTTTAAAATATACAAAAGCACAAACTTTACTAGTATTACATAATTGTTTGTTTCTAAGCAAATATTAGAAAAAAGATTTGTCCAGTATATTGCTGGGCCTTGAAGTCAAAGAAAGATCCTGCAACGGCGACTTCAATCCGCATAAAAGCCCAACATTTGTTATTCCTCGTTCTGTTGAAACCAAAAACCCTAACGCCCTCCTGCCTCCGTTCAATCAGCAATGGTATCTTCTTCTTCTTTTCTGCTATTTTTTTTTTTCATTCTATTCTCATTGTTTGAAAGGTTTAATTGATTGTTGAATTTCGTTGTTGTGTTTGTGTTGGTGCAAAACGCAGACAGGAGAACCAGTGAACCCCAAAGCTTACCCTTTGGCTGATGCTCAGCTCACAATAACCATACTAGATCTTGTTCAGCAAGCTGCAAACTACAAGCAGCTCAAAAAAGGTGCAAATGAAGGTAACTAGCTAATTGTATTTGCTTTATGTTAACGTTTTTTTTATTATTAATCTTCACTGTGTATGATAAGTGAATAATGTGCTTTTTCTATTGGATTTGCAGCCACCAAGACCCTCAACAGAGGTATCTCTGAGTTTGTTGTAATGGCTGCTGATACTGAGCCGCTTGAGATTCTTCTTCATCTTCCTCTACTTGCTGAGGACAAGGTATATTATTTTCCTTATAAGTAGCCACATGCTATTTATTATTTGATATTGTTTAGAATTGCATCTACAATTGTTTGATAACCTTGTTTTGAGATGTTTCATTTACTGCTAGACAAATGTTGAACCTTAATTTGTGTTAGCGTAGCCATGAGCGATAATGAGCCAAATCCATAACCTTGAATGGTTTGCATAGTTATGATATTAGTGAAACCTAATCAGTTTTGTAAATCTTTCTTGCCGGTGTGGCTAATTGAAAAATACTTGGCTTTTTTAACCATTCCTGCTGATTCGTTTCAATTGGATGTTACTGTGATTTTTGTTTCTCACTGTTTGAATTTTTTAGAACGTGCCCTATGTGTTTGTCCCATCAAAACAAGCACTTGGGCGTGCCTGTGGGGTCACTAGGCCAGTGATTGCTTGTTCTGTGACAACCAATGAAGGAAGCCAATTGAAATCTCAAATCCAGCAACTAAAGGTATGCATATGCACTTTGCTTTTCTTTCTTAGATTTGCCCTGTTGATACCAAATGTCACTTATATTATTTATTGCCACACACAAAAATATGTATAGTTTATCGAAATTGGTTTCTGAGTCTTTTTTATTTATTGGTTTGCAGGATGCTATTGAGAAGCTTTTGATCTGAAAAATTCATAATCCGTATGATGGGCTTCTTGAGTTGTGGCAATTGCTCCTTCTGAGGCTTTGACCGGACGAGCTGTGCTATGTTTACCCAATAGGCTTTATGTGTTAACCTAATTGATTTTCTTTTATGTCGTCAAAAGTTATTTGCGAATGGTATTTTTGTGATAACTGGTATGAGTAATGTTTTAAATTGATACAATGCTATTTAATGCGATTCTTATCAGTGAGTTTTTAGAGTATCTGCATATATCTTGTTATTTTTAATTCAACAAACTACAATAAAGCAAACTGACTATAATATTTTTCAGAAGAATTCTGTGGTAGCCAGCAATACACATTGCTACAAATTTTAGGAGTATCTGCATACTTCGTTTTCTTTTTAATTCAACAAATTAAAATAAAACAAAAATAATTATCATAAGTTCACAGTACGGTTGTAGCTACGCAAAGTCTCTGGCAATTAAATTCATTATCTTAGTTTTGGTATATCAATGATAGAATCTTATTATGAGGCCAAAAGTTAACTTTTTTAATTAATAGTGTAATAATTTGATTGTGACCTACCAAATTTCTGTCACACATATTGATACAATCTATAATAATATAATAATTTGTGGCGCTTACGAAATGTTATATCACCAATAACCTTATTTTAAAAAAAAAAGTGAATCTTATTCCTCCAATCATTGTTAAATTTATTAAAATTAAGCTCAATGTATATAAAAAAAATATGTATTATGTTTATTTTCATTCATATAAATAAGATATTAAAAAACATGTGAACATATTTTTTCGTAAACATAATTCATGTGATTCTTTCAATCCAATAATAGGTCTCAAAAGATATTATCTAATCAAAATATATTAAAAGGTATAATATTTTATATAAATTTATGTGATGTAATTTGATCTATTTTTTACCTTTTATTAAGGTGACATATAAAATTATTTACTTAGATAAATAAATTTAAATTTCTCACATATACAATACAACGTAAGAATTGTTTATATATATTTTTGTTCTAAAATAGTTTCAGAACAATGATTTCTTTTATTACTTTATATTTATATAATATAAATTCTAAAAATTTAGAAGCGACGTCACTGAGTGGGCGTGCCGGAGTGGTTATCGGGCATGACTAGAAATCATGTGGGCTTTGCCCGCGCAGGTTCGAATCCTGCCGCTCACGTTTTCTTTTTCTCATTATCTGACGAATTTACAAAACTTGAAAAATTATAAAAAACACCTCTCTTAGAAAGATATCATGTGGGCGTGCCGGAGTGGTTATCGGGCATGACTAGAAATCATGTGGGCTCTGCCCGCGCAGGTTCGAATCCTGCCGCTCACGATTTTGTTCGAAATTTTAAAATTTGATCTCGTGATTTAAGTGTAGAACTTGTAGTTATAATATGTTATCCAGGTGAGGAAATATGTTACCTCTCCATTTTTCTTTCCATCAATTTTACTATGACCTTAATTAAACTCTTAATTGCATATTGTTTAGGTAAAAAACAAAACTAAATCAATATAAACACCAACCAAAAATTTAGGTACAAAGCAACAAATATTATTCACAGTATTTTGTAATAAAATTTATATTATGTTTTGAGACCTGTGTGTTATTGCTAGATTATAAAGACATTAGTTAACGTTTTGAACGAGTTTAATGATTTGAATATAAAATATTCGTTTACTGCACATTTTTTTAATTCATTTACACGTGTTTGAATCACAAACTGTATTCAAAGATAACTAGTTAGAATTTATCTTTTATTTTAATCTTACAAAGATGTTAGAGTATTATTCTTTAGTTTCAAACTCACTAAACTAGGTTAATAAAAACACTACCACGAAATTCCCAAAAAGATAGCAACAATGTAAAAATATTGGTGAAACAAAATAAACCAAGCATCAAGCTAGTTTCTAATAGTTAATAAATAAGAAAAACAAAGTTCTAAAATCCAAATATAGGTCCTATTCATATTTACACAAAAATATCATATTGTAATTATGACAAAATGCTTATAAAATAACAAAACTAGCAAATGCATTATTTGTATGGAAATCCATAAAACAAAAGCACCAAGCTTGTATTGGACCATTAAAAAATTAAATGGAAACAAAGAAACATGAAAACATGAGTATTAAAATAAATAGATTAAAGTTTCCAAAAATAAAGTGTTTTGGATAAATTAATTGTTCTTATCCTTGGATATACCTTTGAAATAGAAACAAATCTAGCACTGGCTGGGACACACGTCCAGGTGAGCCTTCTAAAACGCAGTATTATTAATGGCACTGTCGGCCATTTTATTATTATTGTTCCTTCAAAGTTCAACCAAAAGCATCACCAGTCCCATTTTTTTTTGTCTCAACCATTTTATCAACTCTGTTTTTCTTCACTTATTAAGTGAACAAAACCATTGCAGGTGAATCATTGTTTCAACTCCCGCTTCATGTTTCACAGTTCGTGAATCACATTTATCTTCTATGCACAAACTACCACCATAAAAGAAAGAAAGAAAATAAAAACATTTATTATGCTATTTCAAAAAAATTTAAATCCATTTCTAGTGTAGATTTAAAAATTTAGCATTAATTTCTTATCTAATACTAATATTTTAGAGATACGAGTAAGTGTTTGAAATAATTGAAGTGTGAGTCAAAAAATCTCATATTAAATAGAATAGACAAAGTTAAACACTATATGAGAATAAAAACTCATAATACCATTGTCTTAAAGTTTTAAGAATAAAAGTAATATTAGAATAAACAAAGTTAAACACTATATGAGAATAAAAATTCATAATACCATTGTCTTAAAGTTTTAAAAATAAAAATAATATCAAATATTATATATATATATATATATATATATATATATATATATTATACATATAATCAGCTCACATCGGATATGCACCATATATATATATATATATATATATATAATAACAATCTCTCCAGATCATAATTCATATATAACTATAATCCAAAACATATCAACAAATATAACTCAACAATAAGTCCATGTACATAAAACTAAGAATAGAACAAGTTCTTTTATTTTTCTCTTTATCTTAAGTTGAGGTCTATTCTTAATCGATTGTTTAAGGTGGGAGGTTGGAGAGAAAAGTCAACAAATTATTGCTCAACTTTTAGCAATAATGGATTACAATATTACACATCACTTAAATAATGCATTACTTACCACGTGTCTTGGAAATTATATATTAAATACTACCATGTGTGTAAATAAAATTTATATAAGTTTATTTCAAAATAATAATTACTTTTATCACTTCAATTATCACGAGATATCGGCTTGGATATTGGATTGGGTGTGTTGTAACTTGCATGGTGTGGTGTGAAGAAATTAAACCAAATTTGATAAAAAAATTTCGGCATGACCTATAAATTTAGTTTACTTTAGAATCATAGGGTGAAATATTTTCCTCTCCTCCACATTTTCCTTGTGTCTGGCATTTTCATAATTAACAATGTCAAAGTGTTATCAAGTAAGTCTATTGCTTATTTATTTCGTGTTCTTTAGTTTTTCGATTATAACTTGTTTGATCATACATACACCAGAATCCAAATAACCTAAGCATCTCTTTTATATATCTATTCACATCTAAGTGCCTTTCTCAATACTAATTTGGTGAGATTTTAATTGTTCTAAACCACGATTATATGATCAAGAGCACTCGATACCGAATATTAGGAAAATATAGTGATGTTAAGTCTGAACAAATTATCTAAATGTTTTTCTGTTATTTAGATTCTATATATGTAAAGTTTTGTGTTTAAATAAATCTATTATTTATTTCTTTTTAATTGTTTTGAACGGGGTTAGTTTTTAACCACACCAAATTAATTCTGTAATAAAATCCAAGAGTGTGTTCATTTGTGAAGATTGATTTGAAGAAAAAGAAAAAAATATGAATTAGAGAATAAAGTTTGTGTTGTTCACTTCAAAAAATTTAAAAATGCAAGTGGATGGATATAGAAATAAATTTTGTAAAGATTTATGAGTGATTTGATTTATGTGATAAACTAAAAAATAAGTTTAATTGAGAGAAAAAGTATATTTAGATAAGTTAGATTTATTTTATAAAAAATATTTAATGAATAAATCAGAAAAAAATTACTTTAATAAAACATAATACATTACAATATATTTACATATTGATTTTTTTTTGTAAACAATTTAAAAATTTAGATTATTAATTGTTGTTGTAATATAATTTTAAAAATCATATATTTACATTATTATGATAATTATATAATATTATTAGTGATAATTTTCATCATTAACTTACATACATTAAGAAAACATACACATAAATCAACTTGAATTAAGAAAAATAATGAAATCTCTCAATTTCTTTAATTTTTCTTTTCTCTCTAATCTTACAAAAAAACACATCAATCATCCTCAAATTATTTCTCTCCCACTCTTCTAAAATACTCTCAAGTGAACACAATATAAGTGTGCAGGTTAAAAAATTTTTGATAATTAAAATTTCCACATCTTTATAATTTATTTCAAGAAATGTTCTCAAAGTAAAAAAAAAGGCTGCATACTTAAGTACACAGTTTTTAACCGAAAGAAATGCATGTTAATTTTTATTTTTTTTTCAGTACTAGACAATTTATTTCAAAATTTGAATAGAACAATTGGTACATTGTCGTTAATATTCAAGTAATAGAGTAATTAATTCCTTTTGAGAAACTAAACATAGTATAACCAAATTACAAGTTAACTAATTTAAATAAATTTTGTAAAAAAACACTAGAATCTACACTAAAACATGTAGCTTCAAAACAAATTCATCATAATAGCACAAAACAAGTAAAATGTCATTTATCTACTTTTTAGATGCTCTGTCAATTTTAAAACATCAAAATACAACTAATACAAATATACATTTTATTAAGTATAGATTGTAGTATGAAGTGACATTTTATTACAAACATTTAATGATTTTTTTTATTGAATTTTATTACAAACATCAAAATACAAACAATTTATATTACCATTTAATGAATTTTTAGTGTATTTAAATAAAAAAGCTTGAAATAAATTATTTGACAACAGGGAATATGATTATTATTGTGTAAATCTTATTACATTTATATTTTAAATACATAAAAAGGTAATTAGTTATATTTTCATTTTTAATTTAATTTTACGATATTAGTTTACATTATTGGATAATTATAGTCCAACGTCTATAGTAACCAAAATTACATTATATATAAAAATATTATAATAATATAAAAAGGGTAAATACACATGGATAACGTGTGTTGGTGCGAAAAGAATATTCCAATTTAATCAGTGAAAAAGTTTCATCTAAGCATCTTAGTGATGATTCTGTTTCCGCTGATTCATTATCGTCATTCACTATTTTAAATTGATGTCGGTCATATCTTATAAATCAATTTAGTCATCCATGCTAATGAAGACCACTAATATTTTTATTTATAAAATGGTAATGATTGATAAGTTAAATATTGGTTTTTTTTGTTGTACATAATAAATTTTATCCGATTAATGTGTGAATTTTTCCACAACAAAACTTATTTTGAAAAAGATTAAATCTGGACCACTTATTTAATTTTCCTTTTCAAAAATTAAGTTTGGATCCACAATGTTAAAATTAGTTTTAACTCATGACTCAATCCGACTCATCATGAATTCAATTGAGTTGAGCTGAAAGTTGAAATATTTAATTTTTTCATAAGTAGATTAAACTGAACCCGACTCACTTAACACACTTATTAAACGGATTCGAACCGAGTTGAAGGTGGGTTGACTCATTTAATCCACTAACATTTTTTTACAATTTTTAAATTTTTTTGTTATAATTGTTTAATTTGTTGTCAAGTTATATACATTGATATTATAATATTTAGGTATTATTTTTATAATAATATTTTGAGAATTAGGTGAACACATTGATTCCACTATTATAAAAAATAAATTAAGTCAATTTACTGTCATTGTAATATAATCAATAATTAAAATAAATTGAAAAATAAAAAATAAATTGTAAGTGAACCAACTCACTACTCCATCAATTCGTGATGGATTAGATCAAGTTATAAAATTTTTAGCTCACCAAACAATAAACCGAGTTAAACTAACATTTTTTTAACTCAACTCATGATTAGTCGATCTGTATGAGTCGAATTGACTCACTTTGACACTCATACAAAATGGATTACTATTTGAACTTTTTTTTTTAAGTTTTTTTACTGCTTTCTATTCATTTATTTACAAAAGAGTAAGTTTCATCAAAATTCGACTCTTTTAAACTCAATAAACATTATTATTTTGATAAATAATATAGACAAAAAGTCCATTTGTAGATTTTTTTTTATGGAAAATGTTTATTGTGAGTAAAACAATGATATAAACATACCAAGGATAAGAAAAGCGTAATAGTCTACAAAAGAAGAAGGAATAATTAGCGTTTCTCAAAATGTTCTATATGGAAAATATTATTTTTTAAAGCATCTTTTTAAGAGGTTTTAAGTAATTCGATCTAAGCAGCCTTATTTAAATATTAACTAGTTTTAGATAATTTCATAAAATAACGATGGCAAAAGAATAAAATTATATTTCAAAGTAATTTTAAAAACTAGTTTAAAATTATTTTTATTTAGATTATATCAAACTACTTATATATTATATATTATTTAAGATTTTTGAAAATATTATAGGAGTATATTGACAATTTAATCTTAAGCCGGTAAGAATCGACTAATATTAATATGGAAGAAATGGTAGAATGAGCCTCAAAATTATTGATGTTAATTAATTTTGTAAAACATATGACTGAATTGATGTGTTACGTGTTTGGATGACATGTAAAGTTGTAATTAGTATGTAATAAAGACAAAAATGAGTGAGGTTTAAGCGAACCATGTTTGACCAGTCGATCAACAATCTCTTCTCACTTTTAAATTTGTTTTAGAAAACCAAAATTGATTTCCTTTTCTCTCACACGTCACTCTTTACCCCTAACTTTCAAAGGCCTTTTCGCCTTTAGAACATGCTTTGCAGTATAAGGTCTCTTCCAATATTGTTGTCCTGATTGAGTTTTTATTTTTTTATTTTTTAGTTTTAACTTCTTCTTTTTTTTGTTACAAATAGAAGAGATCATACATGTAAATTAAAGCGAAAAAAAATTTAAAAAGTGACATTTGGCATTTTTTTTCCGTTAATATATTGTTAGTGTTGGAAATAGTCTAAATCAAAAATCTCACATTAAACAGAAAAGACAAAGTTAAACATTATATAAAAATAAAGACGCATAACACCATTATCTTAAGGATTTGGTGTAAAAGTGGTGTCAAATACCTTATATGTGTAAAATTAATGTCATATAACCATATGAAATCACAATCTTTCAATGACTACAATCCTATAATCCATTAGTGATATCAAAGACGACGGTTCAGAGTGACTGACCGCATAACCATAACGAAAAATGAGTCACCATACACCTGAAGAGAAATATATCATATGAAAAAAAAAGAAAAAAAAAAATAAGGGACTTACCCTTGAGGGAAGATCGTTGGGAATAGTCAAAGTATGAGTCAAAAATCTCACATTGGATAGAAAAGACAAAGTTAAACACTACGCAAAAATAAAGACCCATAACATCATTGTCTTAAGATTTTTGTGTAAAAGTAATGTCAAATATCTTATATATGTAAAACTAATGTCATATAACCATATATGGAACCACAATCTCTCAATAACTATAAACATAACCTATATATAATCAAAACATGTGAAAGTATATATAAACCCACGGTTAGTTACGAAGTTAATAATTTATATAAATTTTGAAAAGACAATAATTTAAGTTTTGCTTATAAATACAACAAAGACCGAAAATATACTTAATTTTTATTAATTTGTTAAGTTCATTTAAACTACGGTCTAAAATTTTTCTACCATCCTATTTCCTTTCTATTCACGCTGAAAGTTGATTAAATAATGTCGTAACTCAATAATTTGATTCTTAGTGGAATAATTATTAAAAGAAATTGTATTGCTAATTGTCTCCTAAAAGTGGTTTAGTATTATTATCTTTTTTGCAAGTTTAGGTAGTTGACAATCTCTCCTTTCTTTTTATAACAAATATGATATTTTTTAAATGAATTACTTATATATATATATATATAGTTAAGTGGTTGAAAATAACATGTCTTAAAAAGTTTCATATAATTTAAAATAACCAATAGTGTGAATATTAGTGACTATATAATGAACTTTAAGTCCATGATATTTCTGTCCTAGTCAAACACACTTTAAACTTATATTTGACTTTTCTTATATTTGTAGTAAAGTGTTGTAAGGTTTAAGTTTACTTATTGTTTTGGAGGGTGTGTGAATGTACTTAAGATCAAAGGACATTAATATTTTTAATTGATAATGTATTTTTCTCAATAAATGAATATATATATATATATATATATATATATATTCATTTGTTTCTACGTATAAAATTAACTTATAAATATAGTGAGGTTATTTTGATTTAATCAATAGTTTAAAAATAACATTTAAAAAATAAAATGGTTGTATATTTGAATAATTATATGTAATAATTATATTTATGTATATATGGAAATGATATATATTACTTAAATGATTTTTTTTATCGCTCGTAATTAGAAAATAAAAAGTTTGCGAACTATGCATTGTAGTTGTTAGTTTCATGGTATCTAATCCAATGAGGTGGACTTTATCTATTTTATTTTACGAGACCTAATATAATAATTAGGTTGAATTATTAATTTGGTTTTATTTCAAGGAGGGATATTATTGTTATATTTAAAAAATATTAAAATTTAATTGAGTCAAAATTTGAAATATAAAAATTAAATTAAATATAAAACATTATTACGTGGATAAACATGTGACTGTTCACGCGACAAAACATAAAAATTAAAAAATAAATATGATTGAAAATACTATAAACTGATACGCAACATTTACAATTATGATGTTAACGTTAATCTAATGAAAAAAATATGTAATTTGATTATTTTTAAAAATTAAAGAACTTAATTGTGCCAAATAAGAATTAGGACTATAATTAAAATTTTTAAACGAATTAGAGAAAAAAAAACGGATTTTAACCTTAATCCAAATGTTTATTATACTCCTTAGTTTCACGACCTTTCCTCTTAATCCTTGCTGCTAATCCTTTTTATGACTAATCATATTATTCCCTTTCTAATTTCATTTTATGCATGTCCGTAAGGACACAAAGTTCCTTCATTAACATTAATTTTATCTTGATTTAAATCAAATCGCTTCTGACATATGATAAATGTTTTCTGAAAATAAAAAATAGTTAACTGCAAAATAAACGTGCCTTACCCACCCATGGGATGAATTAAGGTAAGAAAAAACGTGAACAATGAATTTTAAGATTCACTAAAGTTAATGAACATTAAAGTTTAAAAAATGATACTTATAAAGTTGTATTAGTGGGGATAAAATAATGTTTTATTATACTAATGATGAGCAATTAGTGCACACTTCACTAATTCTCCCTCAATGGTAATGACTTGCACAAAATTATATTTAATTGAGTGATGTTAAGCCATCTTTCTCTTTAAAATAATCTTTATATTATGTTGGTAAAAAATATTAAATGAAATAAACACTTTTAACCTTCTAAAAATATAAAATATTTAATACTTTCATAGTTTGTAAGAGGATAGACATGAATTGGCTCTACTCTTTCAAAACAACAAGTAAAATTTAATTATTTATTTCATTTTTATAGATATACAAGTTTTATCCTGAACCCTTTAAAAATTCTTTGATTCCTATATAAATAATCTCTGTTTCGTTTTGGTTTTCTGTCATTACAAAAATTAATGTAGTTAATTGTATACATTGTTTTATGTTTTAGTTTTTTAAATCTTCTCCTAGTTCTTCTTGCTCTATGTCCTACTTATTTTCCTCTTTTTAGGATTAATTAATGATTTTGTTCTTTAATTTATTATTTTGATTTATTTTAGTTTTTTTATTCGATTTAAATTAATCATTTAATTTTTTAAAAATATTTAATTTGGTCTTTTTATTAATTTTTATTTAATTTAATTTTTTGAATGATTAAATTTTATTTGAGACCAAATTAATAATTAAACTCAATTACAATTTATATATACATGTTAAAATATTTTTTTATAGTTTATGCATCAAATTATTACACCTGAATATTCAAATTATTTAATTTTTTACACTCCACCTAAATACTTAAATTTTTTATATTTAGATGAAGTGATTTGATGTATAAATTAAAAAAAAAAATTATTTTAACATGTACATATAATTTGTAAGTAAATTTAATTACTAATTTTGTCTCAAACTAAAGAGGATAAAATTTAATGATTTTAAAAAAAGAAGCCTAAATTGAATAAAAAATAGTAAGGGGACTAAATTTAAATTTTATAAAAAAATTTAGAGGTCAAAATTTAATAAAAAATAATAAAGAGACCAAAATAAACTAAAACATCAAATTGAATGATTAAATCAATAATTAAGTTTTTTTTCATATCTAACACTCTGATTTTGACTTTTTCTTTTTTGTTTTAAAAATATGAATTATTTACTTTAAAGAACAATATCCAAAAAAAAATTAAAAATATTTTTCCTTATCAAGACTTCGATTTTGACTTTTTTTTGTTTGTTTTAAAATATGAATTATTCACTTTAGAGAACAATATCCAAAAAGAAAAATTAATGGAACCAACTACGCTCCTTTTACGGAGTCAAGTTGCAGGTTTTTGAGTCCATCCTCAGTTGCACATGTTCTGCATTATCGCCAGTTGTTTCCGCATCAAGGGGAGGCTTATCATATCACTTTACAAAATAATTTATTTACTTCCCACTAATCACAACATTCAACACTCTGGCCCTCACTCATTGGAACTTCTAACCCTTTTCAAAATCACAGCTTCGGATGTGAAAATGAAAACCAGTACGCAACACAAAATCATTCACATTCTTTATCCAACCCACTTTACACCTGACAATACTTCTATACAAAACCACAACAACCATAGTACGCGCTAATCAATCAATCAATAATATTCCTTCGTATTCCACCAAGCACATCCTCAAAATTTGTCTGGTTACAACACTTTGCTGCCACTTATGCCATTTTTGGTTTTATCATAATAATATCTAAGCATATTCCATTCCACCCTGAAGTGATTGGAAAAAATGTTGTCCATGAGATCAACACTATCAAGATATACATTACAGCAATAAATGCAGGCATGTTGGGGAATAAGTAAAGATTTCAAAGGATACGCTCTTGCAGTTTTTTATGGAAAATCTGAAATCGTGCTTTTTTTTTTTGTTGTGTCAAAAGAAGACGATGAATAAAACAGAAAAGTTGTTGAAAATGATGAGGTGTGAACATTTAATAGGCAAAGGGAGGGTCTGTATCTGTATCACTTTATTAACCTGGTTCGATAATTAAGAAGAAAAAGGTGAATCTTTTTTCTGTAATATCACCATCCTTAAAAAAGTAATTGAGATGTTTACATATGTTCTCAAAATAATTGAATGAATAGATGAGTGAAAAGAAGCGAAGAAAAGAGTGAAAATTGATAATGAAGTGTTTGACTTGACAACGATCTTAGCCAGGAAATAGAGGTTGGGAATTATGAGTTTGAAACTTAGGAGGCAGAGTACTCTGCATATTGAATTATGCGAAAACACAATGATAGACAGAACCCACAAGCACATGAGTGGCTTAGTTGGCAAATAAGGTCACAAGTGGGTGGACTTTACCTGTAGTGGCGGATTTAAGAACATACCAGAGAAGTGGCGTCAAGAGAAAGAGTGTTACAAAAGAGGGAGAACCCACATAATATGAAACAAAATTGAAAATAAAGTCGTTAGTCAGAGAATATAAAAAAAATATCCCATACTGGGATATGCAGGGTCGTGAATCATGATATGCCATGATAAGAAAATGGACATGGATATGCTGCGAAGTGGTTGGGATTGAGTGATAAAAGTAACGAACAGGATTGATAGCAAGAACACATAAATTAGTGAGTGGTACATATTTGTTGTCTGGAAAGTCTCAAGGTTAAGTAATATGTAAGAAAACATAAACATTAAGTTTTAAGGATTTATGTTAAATGTAATGTCAGGTATCTTATAAATACTATTCCAGTAAAAATAATTTAAAGAGTTGTTAGTTGTTGGTGTTGCATTTTTTGTGATGAAACATTGTTTAGAAGTTTTTTGAGTGGTAGATCCACAAAAGGATTGCGTGTTTGATTGGGCACTATGGAATTGATACAGTGGAATGCGATTTTTCCATGTTGCATGTTGGTTTAATGGTTGGACGGCAAAGCCAGAATTATGTTGTTGTTGTCTGTTGGTACGTGTGGCAGTGGCTTGCACGTGAAATATCGGCCACATGGATCTTGTGTAGTGTGGGCAATGGCTATGGGTTGTGGTTGAACATTATTGTTGTGATGTTCATTTTTGAGCTAAGGTCGATGTTCCGCATGCAACGGTTTTATTTAGAGATAGGAATAATGATTCTTTCTTTGTCAACTTTGAGGACCCACCCAGTATCAATTATTTGAGTCAACACTCGTTTTCAAATTGTTTAACTCATTGTGTATTTGAATACACCAAGCTACACCGCTTTTTCCTATTATATCAAATAAATTCTCCTTCTCTTCCTCAATCGCTGATATTATGATTGAGACAGAGAAAATCAGGAGCTAACCAAATACTAATTTTGCAACCCCCGTGGCACCAAGGAACAAAGTGGTTGTTAGAATACAAGAGTGGAAGTTCATTAACTAAAGCAACATATATATCATGGGTGGGTAAGAGAACTTAACATGTGTAATGAAAACAACTGACGGCAACACTGATTTCCGCTAAATATTGTTATCAGAACTGGTTTTTGTTGGCAAAGATAAGTTAGACCAAATACATATGGATGAACACGTGTAAGAGTTTTATGACAACACTGTTTAGCAGAAAACAAGGGTTGGTGATGATATATATGAATATGATTTGTTTTTGATGGAAGGATAAGTGTTTGGAGTGAACCTACCTAGCTCTCGGTTCTTTCAACTTCCATAAGAAATTCTTTTATGGCGATATATCTTTCACAGTAAAAACTATCTTATTAACGTATGATGCACGAATATGATATGTGTATCAGATACGACACATTCAATAAGTATGTTTATTTTGAAAATAATAGGATACGATACGTAATAGATATGTGATATATAAATATTGAAAAATGTACATTAATTCTTGAAAACATAATAAATATATCATTGTTAGTAACTAATGTTAGTGAACAATTTATAAATCAATTATTTTGGTAGTCAAAACATTGGTAGATCATGTTAGTAACTAATTTAGAAATCAATTCATAATAAAAACTATTTTAATCATCAATTTAAATATCAATTATAATTGTTTGGAACTATTTTAGTTGTCAATAATTTTTAATTTTTAAATTGATATCTATATTGGTCACTGTATAATGACTCATTGTTGTCACTAAAATTTGTCATTATTCAAAATTTTTCTTGTAGTGTAATACGACTTTATAGATTATATACTTGATTAATAAGTATCAATAAAATATCCTAAAATATCAGGACATATCTAGTAGAAATATCAGTGATGATCACATATAAAGTCCTACGGTATTTAATGTAGGAAAACATTTTAATAATAAATAGATTATACTCGTCTATCTTATGTTTTCTAGATTTAGTTCGATATTTCTTTTTTTTAAGGCACACAAAAAATCTCTTAGAAGATTATGTTTGAAAAAACCCTGTTAAAAAAATAATTAAAAGTTAGTTGGCTGTTTAAAACCTTTAAGTTGGGCTTATTAAATTATAAATGTTTCGCAAAATTATCCATTCAAACATAAAATTATAAAATTAAACATGTTAAGATTCTATTTTATTGATAAAATATATTTTTAAATTATTAACCAATTATTATTTTTATTTACATGTCCATTATTTTAATTATATTTCTCATATTGCGCATCACACTTTTCATTTTGAACTATATCCTAAAATACCTCCAATCAAATTTAATAAAATATAAATATAAGTTTTTTACTATACGTTTAATATGTGAACCAGGGATAATCCAATTATTTGCGTGGTGGAGAAGAATTTATATATGTTTGTAAAAAGGTTGACACCCACATAATCGTCAACATCTTTATTTTATTATTCTATTGGTAAAAATACTTAAAATAATAAATAATAAATAAAATTACATAAGAGTGTTTGGTATAGAATGAGTGGCTTGTATATCACCACCAATATATTAAAGGGCAAGCAAATACACCCGTTTGAAATAAAATGTTGGGATCGATCTTTTAAGAAAAATTATTTTCGGTGGATTTGGTCAATGGGTTACCAACATATTTATATAAAAAATTATAATACTCTTTTTTCAAATGGAAATATTTTTTAGTTATGAGTATTTTAATATGATTTTATTTATATTATCCCTTATTAAGATGAACCGACAGTTTTAATATTTTTTGCCGAATAGTATTTAAGAATTCGAAATAATTTAAGAATTTACTTAATTAAGAGATTCCTTATTTGACTATAAGAAAAACTGTACATATAGATAGATATATAGGATTTTATATTTGGTTTTCTCTATTTTTATTAATCCGAACCCATTGCTTCCCAATTTTTTTTATGCATTTTATTTGAATTTTAATGTTTATCCTCATAGCTAATAATTATTTGTTAAAAGATGTATTATTCTCACTACTACTCAGATCTGAGATCCATCACTATTCATAGGGATAAATTACCATATACACAGATCTCAAATTAATCCACACATTTCAGCATTTTCCAAATAAAACACTGCAACTTCACAAGTCTTATTAAAAGTGAGTAGGCAGAACCCACAAGTGTTAAACCAAAAAAAGGAGTTGGTGGGGTGCACAAGAAAAGAAATTCAGAGAGTGTATATGCTTGTCAATTTACGATTTGATTCTCCCACCATTAATTCCACAAATGTTTATCCTTCATAGTAGTAAAGTGCGTCCAGATATAACCTCCTTTTCTTGTAGAAAAAATTGACGGTTGGTAAGATCTGTCTGTTTATAGTTAAAGTGACAATAACAATGATTAATGTTAATTAAACACATGAATTCATCGTCATAATGTTTTATTTTCAACTCAAAACAAGACACCTTCTGCGGCTATCTGCATATTCTGTCCATATCTACCTACACACAAAAACCAAAGGTAGAGATCCTTTTCCAATGTGGGGTAGCAAAACCACTTCAAAGGGTTGGCCAAGGTGGAGTGGCTCACAGCCTTCATAACTCAAATCAATGTATTGTACCATAAAAATTAAAAAGAAAAAAAATATTGAAATATTATATGCTTGCATGTTCTAGATTCCACACATTGTTCCCCCAATTCTTCCTGGTCAATCAACATTGTTTCTTACCTTCATATTTACTTAATTAATAATATTCTTAATAAATATCTTATCAGAAAAAATAAGTTCAGTCTAGGTAGCCTTAAACCTTCCACTAATTGCCTCAAACCTAATCCTTCTAAACTTTATGAAAAAAACCAAGCAATGATCTGTCTCAAATGAATAGTGGCTTTTGGATTCTCATTTGCCTATAAATGGGGAACCTCTCACCACAAACCTACTTGTGAGTTTAGAAGAGCAAAGCCTCATACCTTTCTACCACTTTAAGTCTTTTCTAGTTTCTTCCTTCAGAGAAAAAAAATGGTCAGTGGTCTTTGAGATCTGTTGCTGAATAGTTTTTTAGTACATGTTGCATGTAACTTCAAATGTTATATGCTTTTTTTAAAACATTTTGATTCTATTTCAGGAGGAAAAAATGAGTTGGATTGTTGCAGAAGCTGTGGACTATAAAGGCTTCCCTGCAGATAGATCCAAAACTGGGGGTTGGATACCTGCAACTCTTATTTTAGGTTTGTAGAAAAAGCCTTATCTCCACCACTTCATCTCATGTAGGTCATAATTATGGAACTCAATTTTTGGAATATGTCATCATTAGACTTAACTCACAGAATATAACATTCAAAGCTTTGGTTGTTTTGTTTTATTTTTATCCTTTTGGTCACAAGTTGGAGATTAGGGTGATTCATCAATCAGCGATGCAGAAATAGATATAGGGGGTGCTGTTGGTGCATACAAGTTCGAAGAACTTTGCTTCTAAAGACTAACTTAATAAATTTAATTTAAATCAATCAACTATTTAAAAGTTTATTTAACATAATTTATAATTAGTTTTAACTTGACAGGATTTAAAATTAAACTATTAAATATTTTTTTTCGTTATTTAAATATTTAAAACATTATCTTCACATTTTTTTTTTCATTTCAGTTCACATCATTTTCGTCTGTTACATCTATCACTTTCTCTGTTTTTATTTTATTTTCTCTCCACCCTCCCAACAAATATGGGATATATACTCTCAGCGTTTTCCTTGTCATTATGTCTCACCCACTGTTCTTTCACGTTTATTCAACAAAAAGATTCTCACTTACAGAAATCTTTCAGCATACACAAATTTCAAATATGCATCCCAAAAGTGATGTCGATATTTTGTTATCCTGTTTTAATATTCACAAAACAATTTCCCTAAAAGATTAAGACATTATAACTAAAGTCTTTTGAATGGGTATTATTGTTTCCAATTCCGACACGCCTCCTCGTAGCAACAGTGACTTGAAGGAGATAAGGCTCCTAAAAGTTTTATGGTGTTACCATAGCATAAATGGTTTTACAGATTAACCTTCAGTATAGTAGTGGAGTTTTTATATCTAAAGCTTTTAGGGGCAATGATTGCATATGGGGGAGGAGACAAACCAATTGGAATAAAGCCTTGCATACCTGTGATTGAGCATAATTTTTATATATATGTCACCTTCTGTTTGGCCTCTGAGGAAAAAAAGCATATTATTTTATTCCCTCTTTATGATGTGAATGAATCCATCAATATTCCATTCGTCTCCTCCTTTTCATCTTCCCTTTTCACTCCACTTTCTAAAAGTTGACCATACTTTATTCATTTGTTTTCGGCTTTCACAATATATTAGGTGTCACTTTTCATTTACAGCCTCTACTTACGAACACAACTATTTTACTCTTTGTTTTATGACACATGCTTTAATCACTTGCTTCTCTGCAACCTTTTTCGGTCCCTTTTCTGTTGCAACAAAAGACTAAAGATTAAGCCAATATTAACTTCCACATAATAAATGATTAAGTTACACGAATTGTATTCTAACAGTGGAAAGTGAATTCTAAATATTCTTCAGGGATTGAAATCGTGGAGAGGCTCTCCACCATGGGGATTGCAGTGAACTTGGTAACATACATGATCTCAGTCATGCATCTGCCAAGCTCAACTGCAGCTAATACCGTCACTGACTTCATGGGGACATCATTTCTTCTGTGCTTGCTGGGAGGTTTTCTGGCAGATTCCTTCCTTGGCAGATACAAGACAATTGGAATCTTCGCTTCGATACAAACACTGGTTAGTTACATTAATTATTAGTCACTACTTCTCTCATAAAAGTCAAATCGTAATGATACATGTACACTCATTTATATAAAGTTGAAAGCTTTGGCTTTATGTGTACGTTCTCCCTAGTTTAACTTTGAGGGAATGGTTATTTCAGGGAACAGCTACATTAGCAATCTCAACAAAACTGCCACAGCTACGTCCACCATCTTGCCCTGCCAACAGTGACAGTTGCAAACAAGCCAATGGATTTCAAATGGGAATCTTATACTTGTCACTGTACCTTATTGCACTAGGAACTGGTGGCCTAAAATCTAGTGTTTCAGGATTTGGCTCCGACCAATTCGATGAGAAAGATGAGAAGGAGAAATCCCAAATGGCATATTTCTTCAACAGGTTTTTCTTCTTCATTAGTTTTGGAACTCTGGCAGCCGTCACGGTACTCGTCTACTTGCAAGATGAAGTGAGTCGCAGTTTGGCGTACGGGATATGTTCTGTTTCTATGATCGTAGCCATTGTGGTGTTCTTATCAGGAACTAAAAGATACAGGTACAAGAAGAGTTTGGGAAGCCCCATTGTCCACATTTTCCAAGTTATTGTTGCATCAATAAAGAAAAGGAAGATGCAACTCCCATACAATGTTGGTTCTTTGTATGAAGACACTCCTGAAGCTTCAAGAATAGAGCACACCGACCAGTTCCGGTAATTAAGCTTATTATCTTTGCTACCCTTGTGGGAGCTAGCCAAATCTTTAATGAACTTGTTTGTTTAATGTTTTTAATTATGTAGTTTCTTGGAGAAAGCAGCCATTGTGACAGAAGGTGACTTTGAGACAAATGCATCTGGTTCTGCACCAAACCCATGGAAATTATGCTCGCTAACAAGGGTAGAGGAGGTGAAAATGATGGTGAGACTTTTGCCAGTGTGGGCCACAACCATCATATTTTGGACCACTTACGCACAGATGATAACCTTCTCGGTTGAGCAAGCCTCCACCATGGAAAGAAATATGGGGAGTTTCCAAATCCCTGCAGGCTCTCTCACAGTGTTTTTTGTGGCTGCAATACTAATCACTCTAGGTGTTTATGACCGACTCATCATGCCCCTTTGGAAAAAGTGGAAAGGCAAACCAGGTATACAACACATTATTAGATTTAGTTACTTCAAAAGTACTACACTAAGATTCCTTAATTATCTACATTATAACTTAAAATGAAATTCTGCTGTCATGTTAATCATGACATTATTATATACATTGCACTAGCAGAAAGCTGCATGTGAAAACATAGCATGCATGTTGTTTCCATGTTTCACAAAATTAAATGCGTATATAGTATAAAATCAACTTATTCACCAAAATATTGTTTTGTTCCATCTTGTCCCAGGTTTCACCGACCTACAAAGGATTGCGATTGGCCTCGTACTTTCCATTTTAGGAATGGCGGTTGCTTCTGCGTGCGAGAGGAAACGTTTATCAGTGGCAAAAAGTGTAGGTGGGAACCATGCAACACTTCCCATAAGCGTTTTCTTGCTGATCCCACAGTTCTTCTTGGTGGGTTCTGGTGAAGCATTCATATACACGGGCCAGCTTGATTTCTTCATAACACGGTCTCCAAAAGGAATGAAAACCATGAGCACGGGTCTGTTTCTCACAACGTTGTCTCTGGGTTTCTTCGTGAGCAGTTTCCTGGTCTCAGTTGTGAAGAAAGTTACCGGGACAAGAGATGGTCAGGGGTGGCTAGCCGACAACATAAACAATGGCAGGCTTGACTTGTTCTATGGACTACTCACTATTCTGAGTTTCGTTAATTTTGTAGCATTTGCAGTTTGTGCAGTTTGGTTTAAGCCTAAGAAACCTAAACAAGCAGCTATGCAAATGGGAGCAATTAATGGGTCCACAGCTGAGGAAAAGTGCTGAAGACTAGAGCTTTTAGGATTTGGTATTATAGGCATTGCTGTTATCATGGTTTTGTGGAATTGTAGATAAGCCTGTTATATGCATTCATCCATCCGAAGAATAGGTTGATTTTGGGTTTTTCATTAATAATGTTTGGGTTGGGTTCTAAGTATGTATAAGCATGTAACATAGTTTCTACTCTTTCAACTCCTTGTTACACTTTTTTACCAATCAGGCTTTGTTGTCAATACTAATATATTTGTTGTCTTTCTTTTTTTGTGACTGTATATAATTTAATTGAAACTAAGGATGTGTAAAAAAAAATTCCTAGCATATAGCATATGAGTGTGGGAGAGATATATGTCTACGTAATTTAATAATTAATTATAGAAAAATAATGTTTTGTCACCCCTGAAAGAAATACTCTCACTTGACAATTAGTAATATAATGATTTACAGTAAAATTTTAAGTTAACAAATAAAATAAATACAGTTAAATATTATTGTTTTCAATTATTAAATTATTTTAATTAGATAAACTAGATTTAAATTATAAATTCAATTTATTCTATTGGTTCTAGATTAAATATTTGAAAACTTTATAATCTATGCCCAAATTTAATGAAATTACGAACTTTAAAATTATTATAATTTTAATATACTTAACATATTTTTACATCTACTATTTTATTTTTTAACTTTTTCTTTTTAAATATAAAATATAATTTTTTTACTGATGAAAATATTCTTAAAAGTAAGGTGTGGTGGAATTAGTGATGAATTTTTTTTTATGGACAGACCAAGTATAAAGAGAGACTTGACAATTACAATTTAACGTTTTTATGCCAATGGGAGGTTCTTCATAGTTTGTCTCTTTGAAAACTTTCAAAAGTAATGTGTCACATCAATTTGATTATTCTTTTATGGAGATGTTTCAAAATTTCAGTAAAATATAAATTGAAAATATGGAAAACTATTCGGACAACATTTCTTTCCTGTCCTACAAACTCAACTCATTATTGACTCAAGAATTAAGACTTTGTTTGTTTTAATGAGTAGAGTCAAGAGAGTAAAAAATCATGAAAATGAGAAATAAAGACGTGAAAAATTAAGTTAATTAGATTAATTATAAGAGAATAAATAATAAAAGAAAATGAAAAAAATATTGGAAGTAATTTTATTATTGTGATAAATAAAATAAATAATAATATTTTGACAACTAAGTTTTAACGATTTCTTTTATAATTTAGAGTAACATTTTCTAAATTATCTTAAAATATAATAAAATAAGAAAATAAAAAATAATTTAAAAGATGCATATGAAGTTGTTAAAAAAATATTTTTTTAAAAAAATTAATTGATAAATTAGTAAGATAATCATTTTGGCATTATGTTTAAATTGAATGATGATAAGTTATTTATATTCATTAATATATATTTGCTCTGATTATGTTTATTATTCTCGTAATAAGTTAGGACCCTTTCAATAATGTTTGAACGATTCTTTATCACTCAAGTGTTGCATGGTCGCACGTCTCAAAAACTCGTGCTTGAACATCATTTTTTAACTCAACCTCTCTTATGTTACGTTACATTTTCAAAGAGTGATGGTATAATGACATTAGATAGGACAAAATTACACACACTTGACACTGAAAGATAATATTATTTTAATTATATTTATATTATTTTTAATTTAAAAATGTAATATATAATTATTATATTAAAAATGAAGTGTCAAATGAACTCAATTTTAAGAACAGTGTCAACATAACTTTTTCGTTTTAACTAATGCCCATGCCGTTACTCGAGATAATGAACAATGCAACTAATCATTACACATTCATTAAGCATTGCTTTACTATATAACATTTTCATATAAGTAAGCTTTCAAGTTTTCTTTCCAAAAATTAAACTTAGTAAATACACAAAAAGTCCACTTAATTAGAACAATATGTATATTATGTTAAAGTACCAAAATATTATGTTGATTCCAATTTAACATTTTATCCTAACATATATGATCAGTATTAAATCATACTTTAATTTAACATATAATTATATCTCATCCAAACATATATTCACATATCTAAATCAATATTCACATCTTCTTTAAAAAGCATTCAAAGAGGGAAAAAAAGCGATAAAATCCTTTCAATATTAGTTAAAATTGGTCATTACTTATTAACATCATGTACAATATTAGTTAAAATATACTATCTAAAAATAAGATGAAAAAAATCGAAATTTAGTAAGAATAAATTCTAATAAAAAAATAAACATCTATATCTATTTATAAACTTTTCATTTTTATTTATTTAAAACTTACTTTTAATAAATATCAGGTCTTGCAAGGATTGAAATTTATTGTTTACTGTACGCAAATAAGAAAATATTATACTTTAAACAAATAAAAAAAATCTAAATTTATAAATGGAAGTATAAATGATGATACTACAACTTAAAGCTATAAATTTATCAATACAATCAATTTTCAATAATTAAAAAGTATTAATATATTAATAATAATGAACTTGATTATTCAATTGTATTAAACATAAAATTAATTATAGAAAACAATAAATAATTATAAAATTTATGTGAATTGATATGTGGTTGTCCCTTGGTTTCTTTTTACTAGGGATTGTGACACAGCATGACCCACCACTCTTCGCCAACTTCATGGTCGGTTCTTCTATAGATTTCTCATTTGTGGTGTTGCTTCATCTCTATCTTCCAAACTCTTAATAATTCTATTCCCAACCATTGACTCAAAGAGAAAAATGTTATAATTCTTTTTTAAGAAAAGGACAATTATAATATTAAAAAACCAGAGAAAGTATAAAGAAAATTTGAAATATAGTAGTTATTTTATACGCATAATTTTGTTTATTTTTATATAGTAATTATTTTCTAGACATAATTTTTTATTATCTTTCTTCCTTTTTCTTTGCTATATAAGTATAGTTTCCTTGCCTAGCTATTAGTCAAGTTCTTACCATTAGTGTCTGCTCTATCATTTGGTATTTGAATTCTAAGCATTGCCTTGAGATGTTATTCTTGTATGGAAAATGATGTTTTCACAACTTATTTTTAAGGTCATATAATCTTGTAATTTTTGTCTTTTTGTTTAATGTTACTCAAAATAAATTATGAAATATATAAAAGAAAAACTATGTATTTTTGTTTGTCCTTTCTATTATAAATTGTAGTATATTTAGTTTTGTATCAAATATAATTATAACAATTTCACGTAAGACTGAGTTATAATTTAAACAATCAACACACAACATGATATATAATATAACATATATTAGTATACATTGCATTGTCATCCAAGAGAATATTACACCAAATCACACTACATCATTTTTATTCAATATTACAAAATTGTGAAATGCATATCAATGATTCGAATATTTATTACATTCGTGCCTCCTGAAATACTCGGTGAGCATGTCTCAAGACTAATATGTCTCAAGAGTAATATTTGTTCCGTTCTGAAAATTTAAGTGTGAGTCTAAATTTTATATTAAGTACAAATGAGAAGATTGAACACTATGTTAAAAATATTATATCTCTTGATTTTAATTTTATTGATAGAGATATTATATATTTTATTCTCTTTTATTATTATCAAATATTATGTATTATGATGACATATTAGGTTTTATTTTTTCCTTTATATCATAAGATATTGTACTCTATATATTAAACAAGTCCAAGTTCTCGTATGAAAAGTAAGAAAGTTCTTTGAGCTACTTTTCATCAAACACCTCTTGTACATATTTTTTTTTCTTACTTATTCATAACTTATACATATCTATACAAGTCGGTTTTGTAAGATTGGGTTAGGCTTAAACTCCACTTCTAACATAGTATCAGAGTCATTGTTTACAAAAAAAGCCTATCTTAGCGAGATTTTTTGAACATTCTGTTCCTTCCGCTCTCGGGCCGCTAACAGACCACCCATCAATATCTAGGCACACATCGACTAGAGACAAGAAAATTTCATAACATATAAGTGAGATGCAAACCTCACCTTAGAAACTGATTTTGTGGGATTGAGTTAGGATTAAACTCCACTTCTTACACACCGTACCAAAATGAAGATCCATGAACTTATTATTTTCAAATTTTGAGTTAAGAGTGATATCAATTCTTTATGTGTGAATTTGATTCATGTCTCTTTGTTAAGTAAATTGCTGAATGTTGTTTCCTTACAAATATAATAATTTAAGCGCCAAGATTTTGAAACCACCAGTTCTGAGTTGGGTGATTCAACCACAGCAATTTTGAGAATATATTCCAAACTATTCATTCAGAGGAATATCCCAAAAGAGATTGTTCATAAATCAGTGATTATTAACCTAAGCCTTATCTGGTATGTTTTATCTCGAATCTTTTTTTTCCTTTTCGTCATGTCAACAGTGAAAATTTTGACAATATTATGATTGGTCATGCCTTTGTCAACTTTAATCTAATTCAAGGATAAGAGGAATGTTAATGTTCTACGGTTTCAATATTCAAAGTCTAAAATATAGGATTTGACATTTGCGGATTCCAGAGGAATGGAGTTGTGTATTAATTATGTTATGGAGTATAATACTCCAAAGTTGAATTGAAAAAGAGCATATTTTTAGGGGTTAGAATTTAAAACATTCTTAACCCCAGAATTTAAAGCTAAACATGGGATGGTCTCAACTTTTTACTAATCTTAACTCACATTTCCATTATTGGATCCACATTCATTTTCAGCCATTTCTTTGGCATCTCTCAAGCACCGTAGGGAGAGAAACGTCCTTTCCACAAATACAACCTAATCAAATATAGGTATCAAATGTATATATACATACAATTAGATGCAATTATTTATATTGGACAAAATTTTTGATAAATCGTTTTAGAAATAAAGGTAAGAAGAAAAAGAAAAGCTCTTTCAGTATCTAATTAATTTGTAAAAAATATTTTATGTTGGTTCTTGTAAAGAATGACTTTTATAGTTACTGCATCAATTAGTTTTAATTTATAGATAGTTTTAATTTTTCTTTAATGATGTTCATGAATTTCCATAAACACATGTTATATTAAAACTTTTTTTTAAAATTGCAATTGAACATTACAGTTAAGCTTTTCCAGTTATTAATCAATTTATTTTATATTGATTATTGTTAATGAAAATTTAACTGATTTCTTTTTAATAATATTGGTTATTGTTAATGAAAATTAGCTAGTTTCTTTCGAACATTAAATTATTTGAAGAAATGGACTAATATAGTGACAGTGAAGGATTTTGATGTGAACCGACACATCTTTGTCAATATTGTCAATGTAGTGATGAATCTATGATTATAAAATAAATTATTGTAGAGTTGAATGCGATTTTTTTTCAATGGTGAACATTTATCATTTAATTGTAGAAAAATTAAAATTAAATGATGCAAATCGGATAAAGAATATGAACCTACCATTAATTTAAACTAAAATGTAATTATGTTTAATTTGTAATAGTTATTACATTAATGTATTACATCACTTTTGGATTTTTTTTATCATTCTTATTTTTTAAATTAATAATTTTAATATATATATATATATATATATATATATATATATATATATATATATATATATATATATAATGTATATCTCTGCAATAACATGCTCTAATTAATTGAGTATGACTACTAGTTAAATTTAGAGGAAATCTTTTAAGCAAAATTAAATATGTGATATTATTAACTAAAATTAATTAATTTAACTATATTCATTGAACTTGATGAATTAATTATATTTTTAATAAAATAACCAATAGTATAGTTTTCAAGACTTGTGAACATATCAGTACACTTAAATTTCATTCACTTTTTTATCATTACTTTTTTTAATCTTTATCTGCTACAAAATATATTGCATTTTAGCGACTAATACTTTTGTCGCAAAAAATACTTACATTAGTAAGTGAAGTGTTTAGGGACTAATATTGGGACCGAAAATAAATGGTGAAAAAAATCTTAGTCGCAGTAATCGATTTTTAATTCGGTCTTTAAAAAGTGATCGAAATTTTATTGGCTAAAGTGATCACTAAAATTTTGTCTCATTTGGACATAGATGACCAATTTTTTGTGACCAAAATTGCTACCTTATCTTAAATTATAACATGTGTATGTATTAACAAATTAAAGAACTTGAATCCGTATTATGATATTCATTAGATATATTAATATTCTTTACCTGAATGTTCCCCACTTGATTTTGAAGTTATAAAGTTTAGAGAAATGAATTCTCTCACTGAATTGATAATTAGTCTAATGCTTCAAAATATGTGAAGAAATAGATTTTATCTTCTTTTCATCAATAGTTTCTTTTCTATCACTTTTAAAAAATGAATTTATTCTTTTATTCTTTATCAATATATTTTTCTTTTGTAAATAACATTAAAAAAGAATTTATCATAGTATTTTTTTTTTATAATTGAGACACATAATTATTAAAATAAAAATATATTGTAATCAAGTCATAATTAAAAATCGGTTATGAAAAAACACATAATACATTATTTATTTTTCTTCTATATTTATAAAAAAATGAATATAAAAAAAGCTCATGAGATAAAAAATAATGTTTTTCGTTATTGAGACAAGACACAAGAAAAGATGCGATAAATGAGAAATGAGAGCAAAAATAATGAGTTTGTTTTTAACTTTTTTTTTCTTCAAAAACATAAAGAAAACATATGAAAGAAATGATTACAATATTAGAGTGAGAAATTATTACAATTTGTGAAGAACTAAAAGATAATGAGAAAGAAAATAAAAATTATCTTAAAAAATATTTGGTTTAATTACTCTTTTGATTCATGTTTTGGTTTAAAAATGTTAAATTGGTCTTACAGTTTTTTTAGTTTCAATTTGATCCCAATTATTGAAAAATTGATACAATTTGATCTTTTACAATAAATTTTGTTAAATTTTTTAAAACATATCAATGACTTTTTTATTAAAATTGAAACTCTTAATATGGATATTTTGCTTTGTTTGTGTAATTAACATTATTGTATAATCAATTTTTGACAAAAAAAGGACCAAAAAAAAATTAAACCTAAATATTTTTATTCTTTATTATATTCAATTTTATGTTTTATTATCTATTAACACTATATATTGTGCTTTATAAAATAAATGGAAAAATACATAATTTAATTTTCATAAATTTTTAAAATATACTACCTATAATTTAATAAATTTTAAATATATATATATATATATATATATATATATATATATATATTATAAATTAAAAAAATTTAAAATTTTGGGGGCACCTCCCTGCCCCCATTAAAATTCGCCGCTGCATGAGATAAAAAATAATGTTTTTCGTTGTTGAGACAAGAGACAAGAAAATATGCGATAAATGAGAAAGGAGAGCAAAAACAATGAGTATGTTTTTAACTCTTTTTTTTCTTCAAGAACAGAAAGAAAACATATGAAAGAAATGATTACAATATTAGAGTGAGAAATTAATACAATTTGTGAAGAACTAAAAATAATGAGAAAGAAAATAAAAATTATCTTAAAAAATATTTGGTTTAATTACTCTTTTGATTCAGGTTTTGGTTTAAAAATGTTAAATTGGTCTTACAGTTTTTTTAGTTTCAATTTGATCCAATTATTGAAAAATTGATATAATTTGATCTTTTACAATAAATTTCGTTAAATTTTTTAAAACAGATCAATGACTTTTTTATTAAAATTGAAACTCTTAATATGGATATTTTGCTTTGTTTGTGTTATTAACATTATTGTATAATCAATTTTTGACAAAAAAAAGAGACCAAAAAAAAAATTAAACCTAAATATTTTTATTCTTTATTATATTTAATTTTATGTTTTATTATCTATTAACACTATATATTGTGCTTTATAAAATAACTGGAAAAATACATAATTTAATTTTCATCAATTTTAAAAATATACTACCTACAATTTAATAAATTTTAAGTATATATATATATATATATATATATATATATATATATATATATATATTATATATATAAAAAATTTAAAATTTTGGGACGGGTCAGGGCACCTCCCTCCTCCCATTAAAATCCGCCGCTGGATAGAAGTATATAAATATTCAAATAGAAAGAGTTGCATATGAACTACGTGACGAAACTTAATGTACTTAGGAGGGTTTTGGCCCCTCAATTTCTTTTTCACCTATATAATAAATAAAAATCATTCTTTTAAATTTTAAAATTTGTTATGTATTTGATCCCGTCAAAACTTTTGTAAATTTAATCTAGTCTCTACAAATATTTTCCGAAGATCAAGCATACTCACTATCATCAAAATAATCATATTGTTTCATGGAGTTATTTATTAAATATATATATTGTCATTGTCAATATAATTATATTACTCCGACAACGCCAATGTCTTACATTAGTTAAGAATCAAACTAATGTTGTGTTTGGATTGGAATATGAATTTGAGTGAGTGAATTTGCGTTGATTTGAATTGATTTGTAAGTGAAGATGAGATGATTGGATTAAGGGAAAGATAGTGTGATTTAAGTGAATGTGAGTGAAAAATTTATGAAAATTTGTATATGATGTGATTGATAAAATTTAATAAATTTTTATTTTTAATATATATATATATATATATATATATTAAATTGTATGATTACTATTTTACCCTTCATAATAAATGTAATGTAAATAAGAAAAATAATATTAAAATAAAATTAAAATTAGAAAGATATAACTTATTAATAATATCATTAATAACTTCAAATAATTTATTAATATTTTCAATTATAATTTGAAATAATTTATAATATACACTATTTAATTTAACAAACAAAACATATCTCTACTTCTATTTAAATTTATTCCATTTTATATAATTTATTTATTTTAAAAAAATTACATATAACATATTACAAAACCATAATTATTTTAATTTGTGTTTCTCACTAATACTAATACTAATACCAATACTAATAATAATAATAATAATAATAATAATAATGGCTAAATATGTTTTTGTCCCTTAACTTTTCAGTGAATTTTGGAATTAGTCTATTTTAAAACTTTGAACCAGTTTAGTCCTTCATCTTTCAAAATACATAGATTTAGTCTTTTAATCAAATTTTGTTAAGTTTATTTGACATTTCAAGCGCATTTCATAATAGTATTTGACTTAACAATAAAGCAAAAATATGTCAATCAATAAATCAACTCAAATTCAATCCTGAAATGCGTGCGAAACATTAAATAAACCTAACAAACTTTGATTAAAAAAATTAAATCCTTGTACTTCGAAAGATGAAGGACTAAATTGGTTTAAAATTTTGAAATGGACTAATTCCAAAATTCATTGAAAGTTAAGAGACTAAAAACATACCTGACCCTAATAATATTATTATTATTATTAAAAAATAAAAATTATATACATATATAATTGTTATATTATATATTATCATTATAATATATATATATATATAATGAATTGATTCATGTTTTTAATTATTATGTTACAATAATAACAAAAATATAATTAATTTTTATTATTTTTATTTTCTTGTAATTATATTATTATTATTATGTAAATAATAATTATTTTTTTATTTTATTATATTATACTATTTTATTACTTATATTTATTTTATATTTATTGATATTATGTGAATTAAATTTATCCAACATCGAACAAAGGAGAAATATGGTAATTGTAATTTTTCATTAATATTTTATTATAGTTCAGCAAGTTTCTTTGCAAATCTTTACTATCTTGTGAAGAAAGTTAGCAAAGAAAGTTATGCTTCATTTTTTGTTTTTAATTACCTTTTTGTTCATCTGCGTTCTCTTCATTTTTTGACTTTTCATCCATGTACATAAATCCGTCTCTTGAACCAAACACACTATTAGAAAAATTTAAATACAATTTTCTTCATTACACTTTGAAACATTTTCTTTTTTATGGATAAATTATGACATGACCACCAAATTCCAAAATAAATAATACTTTAAATAGAGTAATTGACACTAACACTTAGGCAGTTCGCATGTGCACATTTTATAAATCTACTGATTTGCGACAATGAGTTTTCATTCTTTTCGTGTTCGCATGAGGAAGTTTAAGCAGATTAACAATGATGGATTTACGATTAAATGGCCAAATATCATCTCTTCAAAATTGTAGAGATTTACAACAATTTATATTAACTTTACCGTTATAACCTTTCATTACGATTAAAATAAAAATTGATGAGGTGATGCTCGGTCCATGATAATTCTATGTTGTTACTATAATAATTGGTCTCCTCATTTTTATCTACAAATTATATATATATATATATATATATATATATATATATATAACAATAATTATTATATATATTATTAATTATTATATATATAATATTATTTATTATTATAATTTATTATATATATAATAATTATTATTATTATTAATATATGTATATAATAATTAAACAACATAAAAATAAAAATATTCATAATAATTAAAATATTGTTAAATTTTAATATTTTTTATTTATTTAATAATTTTTTATTTTTATCATTAAGGGTATTTTGGTAAATACGAAATTTTATCTATTAAAATATTTTTTTAATCTATCCCATCACTTAAATTATTCACTAATTTTCATAAAATTCATCTTCAAATCCACTCACTTTACCCTCTAAATCCACTCAAAAACACACATATATTCATCCACTCACATCAACACAAATTCATTCTTACACTCCCCTCCAAATCCATTTACTAAAAAAACACAGCCTTAAATATAGTAATGTTTTCTTAACTGACTTGAAGTCAACACTTTCCTTGAATGATTTTAGTCTAGGTTGATTTATGATCTATATAAGAAATTATATCAAAATCATGGAATTCTAAAACAAATTTGTCATTAAAAGGTAATATGAGAGAAAATTTACATTTGATCTCGAACTTGTTTCTTGATCAGGGAGTATATGAAATTGGACAATAATATTTTAACCCATTTTTTTTTCACTCACTTTTAATTTACTACTCTAATTATCTTTCAATTATCTATTTTAATTTGTTTTAATGGTATGATGTGATGATTTGAGGATGATTAAAGAAATGTATAAAAAAAAGAGGATCAAAATATTATTATTCTATGAAATTTACTAGGAAAAAAAAGTTTGATAAAAAAAAAACGTGTTTTGTCCATCCAAAATTGTAAAGGTTAATTCTACAATTTGACAATTTTGATAATCAGTATTGGACTTCGGGAAATGAAGACGGTGACAAAGATGTTGGGAGAAATACTATTATATATATCAAGCTTGAAACACATTTGAACTACCTGAGAAGAGACAATGCACTTGAAAGATTGTCAAACTTACTACTAATGGTGGGCTACTTCTTTATGCACCACCCTTTTTTCTTCCTGCACACTCACAAATTTTCCCATTTTACCCCTGCACCTCTATCTTCATCTTCTTCTCCGATCCCCTTCACGTATCCACACTGTTACACTCACTCCCATCCTCATCTTCTTCACCCGTTCATCACCTCCATTTCATTTTCTTCACATTCATCTCTAGCCAATTTTCCATTTAACTCACTTTCATCACAAATTCAATCCAACACACCTCTATTCTCTTTACTCTCTACCTCCATTCACCCGAACACAAGTATGAGTGATGGATTTTGACCAAATATTTTTGAAAAATTAAAATAATATATTCAAAATTTATATATTTAATTAGTGTCACAAATTCAATAAAAATAAATATATAATTTAGTATTAATTGAACTATAAAAAAAACTATACAAGTTTGAAAGATAGTTCATCCTTTTTCATATTTTTAAACTTGTCAATAATTGAATTATAATTAACTTTTTTAGTTATTTTCTTTTCGATGTAAATAATCATATTATCTACAAAATATTCATCTTTTATTTTACTAATATACATAGATCGATTCAAAAATCCTCACAAGTTTTCAATTCATTGTTATACGGTGAGAAACCACATTGTTTTATTTTCATATTCATCGACAGTTTCTCTTTTATTACTTTTAAAAAATAATTTTATTCTTTTATTTTTCATCGATGTACATATTTAAAAAAGAAATTTAAGACTAAAAAATAATTTATCATAATTTAATAAAAAATTGAGAGATGTAATTAAAAAAAAAACTATGACAATCAATTCAAATTAAAAAACTATGAAAAATCACATAATACATTACTTTTTATTCTATATTCATAAAAAATGAATGTGCAAAAAAGTCATGAGATAAGAAAATAGTGTTAAATATTAAAGAAATATTTCACTATCAAGTGAAATAAGAGAGTTGTCTTTTTTTCTCTAAAAATGAAAAAAAAATGATGAATGAAGACATAAATAATAAATTTATATCTAACTTTTTAGTTATTCTCCGATAATAAAAAATACATGTAAGCGTGAGAGATATGTACAACATGTAAAAAACATAAAAAGGATAATGAAAAAGAAAATAACAAATATTTTAATATTTTTTCTTTAATATAATATTTTATTATTTTTATTAACATTAAATGTTGAATTTTATTAAAAAATAAATAAAAATAACTAATTTAATTTTTTTAATTTTCAATATACTGTTACCTAATTTAAAAAATTTCAAAATGCATATAATTTAAAAAAAATTAAAAGTTTGGGTGCATGCCCTTTTATCCTCCGCGACTGCATAATACCATGGAGTGGGGAGGATGGAGAAGAAGAACTGGGAAAAAGAAGAAGAACCGAGAGATGGAGGAAAGAGAAGAAGAATGGAGAAGAAGAAGTAAAAGCGTGGAGCTTATAAAGGGGGGAGCAATAGATTTCGGAACAAGAATATATAATTCATAACATATTTTTCGAAAATATCTTTCGAATTACATTATTTGAAATACATTTCGAAATGTGTAATCCAAAACACATTTGTAGATAAAAAATACTTTTAAAATTATACAATCCAAAATATATTTAAAAATGTACTTTGAATTATGTAATCTAGGTACTTTTAGATCAGAAAATGTATTATAAATTACATATTCTGGAATGTAATTTTTTTTAAATGCATTTCAAATTATGTAATTCTCCAAATTACACATTCTAAAATGTATTTTTTTTTTAAAAAAAGACATGAAATAAATGTTTCATAAGCTATTTCTCATTCCTTCCTCACCCTACGCCTCTTCTTCTTCCCTGATCTTCTTCTGCCTCCTCCCCCGTTCTTCTTCTCTTTCCTCTCCCACCCCCATGGTTGTGTGTTCTGGTTAATGGAGGTGAAGAACAAAGGTGGAAGCATGTTTGATGGAATTAGTGGTAAGCACAAATGGAGTGAAACATAGTGCAAAGAAAGATGTAAAGAAAAACGATATGGAGGTGGTGATGAACGGGTGAAGAAAAAGAAGAAGATGGAGGTGCAAAAGTGTAACTTGTGCGGGGTAAAATGGAAAATAAAAATTTTGAGGGTGCAGGAAGAAGAGGCCCTAATGGAGAAGGAACTGCCATGGAAATTTGGTTTGCTTCATGTAATTTTAAAGCTTTCATTTGAACAAAATATAACAGGGGTTGCATGTTACATCCACGATTTGATCCAGTACAAGGTAATCTAATTTTATGTTCAAGTCCACTAGGAAAAATAACAGTTTTTACTTCAATGCATTCATAGAAGCCGATAAATCGGAGGATAAACCCGCTGAAATGAAGATGATTTGTTATTGGGGAGAACCAACGCATTCCGTAGTGAAAGTGGGGTATCAAGACTTAAAGAAAAATGTAAACAGAAATACCCATACCAAATGTTAAGGTGCGGTATTTATTTTTGGGCTGATGATAACCACCTTACCCAGAGTAATTAAAGTATGAGTAGAAGCCCGTTTATTTTTATCCAGAGATGTCAGCTCATATAAATGCACTCGGAATACTGTTGTATGACACCTCTCTTCTTTATTTCCTATTTAATATTTACCAACAACTAATAAAAGGCACCCCTTGCATCAGATCCTAAGCTCGTCTTGTTAACCACTGGACTAACATAACCTGTTGGTATTTGTAATTGGATGATAATATTTCCTACCTTCCGACCAAAATATAAGTAACCAATATCAGAGGGTAATTTTGACTGATTCCTTCTTATAAGCGATTGACTAACGTTGTGTATCGTCTTTGTTTTTTATCCATGTTAATGGAAGTCTCAAAGCTCGGCACTTAATCTGGATAAAGATGCCCCTTTAAGTAAATTGCAGAACTAACACGTACCCTCCACAAGCAACATATCAAGTTCCAAACAACAAAGCAAGAACTGGCAGCAACCACAACCAACCAAAAGTGGAACTAGAAATCCGTGACGAAACGAATGTAATTGCAAAAATCAATAATGCGTAAGTATTAATCCCACAAAAGTCTAGTAAAAGTCCGAATGAGCAAAGCAAATCCAACGAAACAGAATATCAAATACGTGATGAAGAAATCAAAGTATCAACAAGCAGCTAGGGGGATGTTCCAATATTAGAACCTGACGGTAGCAAACTTAGTGGTTTCTAAAAGAAACGGCTGGCCATCATGCCGAAATTAGTGACTAAACTAAAGCCGTGTATCTCAGGGGATGTCGAGTGTAGACACTAAAATTCCTCCTCCACTATAAACAGTGGATTTTGATCTCAGAAAAATGAAATTCAGGGGAGTGCATGAAGGAACACGATAACTATATAATATTAGAAACATACAGATACACAGAATTCCTTCCTTTTCCCCAAAACTTGGAAGCCAGAGACAAATGGTATCACATTAAATACCTTGACTCAACAGGACAAAATGAATGAAGCGACACAACAGCCATAAACTAGCGGAACATTCATCATGCAATTTCATTTTCTAGCCATAACCACGAACTACAGAATCAGTAATATATATGGGACAAAGACAAACATAACTACAGCGACGAAAGAAGCATATGATAATTAAACTGGCAGAAGTAACACAATGATATAATAATGATAACGGTAATAACAATAACAATAATTATAATAATAATGACTCGATGATGACAATAATTACCTAATAGCAGTACATTACAGAACAAAGCCATAAACAAAACCTGCCTCATCCAACTTTATAGAAGAGTGACCAAAAATGAGACCATCAGTTGAATCAGTTCTGGTTGTCGTTCTTCCTTCCAGTCCCATCCCCATCCTTCTGTTCCAACAACCTCCCAGCCTCTTCATCAGCCTGCTGAGCCTTCTTCTGCGCTTCAGAAGCCTTCAGGGCCTGCAACTTGCAGTGATTATAGTACGCAACCCCCAAAAACGCCAACCCGTAACCCAACAAGTTAAGTGGGGTCACAGTGTCCTTTATCACAGACCAAGAGAACGCAATCAAGAGCCAATCCTTGACCACCCCAGCAACATTCATAGTCAAAGCCGAGGTCTTTCCCACCAGCAAGAAAACAGCAAGGTTCAACGCAAAAGCGCAAGCAGAATTGGTCCCGAAAATCCCGAAATCCAAATGCAGGCTGGAGTTGTCCCTCAACGAAGGGTACTCCATGATAATCCACGGCACGGACAAGAACACCAAACAACAGGGAGCAATATAGTAAAGCGAGGTAATAGGGTTCAACGAAATTCCCTTGGAATTAAGCAAAATCTGAATCAGAACCAACCTAGTGGCCTCAAACGCAACTGCCAGAAGCTGCAGCGTGACACCCCAGGAATCGAATTTGGCTTCCCCGTAAGCAGCAATTGCGACCCCAAGCGAAATAGAAACCATGTTGGCCATGGTCTCGTTCTTGAAGACCTCTTTCTTGAACATGACCCCAATGGAATACACCGCGACAGGCATAAGCGCCTTGAGCATCTGAATGAACGAAACAGATAGGTATATATACGCGGAATTGGAAAACCAGAGGGAAAGTGAATAGAGTGCACCGATTGGGACAACGGATTTGAAGTACAGATCCCGAGACATCGAAACCGGTTCCACGAGCTTGAAGACGCGAACGAGAAGGTAGGCGAGGGAGGAGCAGAAGGCCATGTGGATCATGGTGAGCGAGATCGGAAACGGCCAGTTGTACATCTTCCGATCCAGAATGTACTTGTTGTAGACGATGACGGTGAAGCTGAGGAAGATCCATATGGCGACGTAGGTGTAGGAGAGGACAATTTTCCTGACAACACCGTCGGAGACCGCCATTGTTTCTGGTGGCTAAAACTTAGAACCCAACCCTAACCCTAACCCTGACGGTGGTGCGGAGTGATTTGTTCTGTTCTTTAAGAGCGCGGAAGAGGGAGATCTGGCGGAAATTCAGGTGATCTGCATTCAATGCATTTGGATTTGGATCTCCTTCAAATCTCAACCCAGGAGGTGATTAAAATGAAAATAACTCCCAATTGAATCCCAAATTTCTATATTTCACTATTATATCCCCTCTATCTCACACCTTCACTTTGAGTACACACTAATCCATGGTTAACTATAACGTGTCCTTTTTACAAGACTTGGGCTATTTTATGGGCTTTCCCTGTTTCTATTTTTATCTCCAACTTTTTCATACCAACAATGTCCTTTGGGGATTACTTCCAAACACAACATTTTGGTATAATGTTCCACACTCTTACTAAATTAAGGGTGGCCACCGTTTTGGCCCAATAATTTGGGGAGTGTATACAAGTTACTTCATCTTAACTCTAATGCCCAACAGTAAAAGTGAAACCAGGTTTGAAATTTAGACAAGGTGGAGTGGACGAAACAAACAAGTGGCGTGTCACGTGTTGGAGTTAAATTTGAAATTTGGGCATGAAAGTCGCGTTCGACAAATAGTATCACGTGGGAAACCTGACTTTGAGGGCACTTGTGACCTCCGCGAGGACGATTAAGGTTTAAGGATTCACAAGAGTCGCGATGTTTACTCTTTGCTCGCATTGCACTCTAAGCGTGTATCTCCCCCCAAAAGATGCAACTTAACGTTATCTTTTGTTGTAACATGTTCTGACCCCTAAAAAACCTGGTTTTGGGGATAACAGAATAAAGAAAACTCCCTTCCACGTTCTAACATTGCCTTTCCTTGAGATGAGGTCCTCGAATTATATAATATGAAAAAGCAACAGAAAGAAAATCTTACCCATGTCCTCACTTTGGAATAAATTAAAATTAAAGGTGCCAAAAATTAAAATAAATTACGTGTTATTTTTAAGATGATTAATGTTTTGATATGTGGGGGTAATATGAATTAGTGGTAATGAATTAGATGGTATTGAATCAGATATTTGTTAATGTATTGAATAATTGTTAATAATTGTTTAAGCACATAATCTTGAGACAAAATTTAGGGGTCAAAACAAATGATTAATTATGTTTTTAGTTTTGAATTTTGACTTCTAAATTAAAATTTATCATGGTCTGAAATTTTAATACATTTTAATCTAAAAACTTTACAAATGAATGGATGTAATCTTTTAAACTTAATTGTGTTAATTTTTTTTTATGTATCAAACGCTTTTCTAACATATATTAAAGTCAAAACGTGTTAGACATTATAAACAATTCAAATGATATCATGAAACACATTTAATACTTAAAAAAAATAACGTAATTAAGTTAAAAGAATTATATGAATTCATTTTTTAAATTTAGGTACAAAAATATATTAAAAAATTTTATGTGTCAAACACATTTTCTAGCATATATTATAGTTGAAATGTGTTAAACAGTGTAAACAATTCAAATGATAGCATGAAACACATTTGACACTTTACAAAAATTTAACATAATTAGGTTTAAATTATTATATTCATTAATTTTTTAAATTTTGGGACAAAAATATATTAAAATTTTAGATATAGACAAATTCTAATTTTATATTAAAACTTCAATCCTAAACAAATATTGAAATTTAAGATAAATATATAAAAGTTTTAAAAATATCAAATATATTACAATTTAAAAAAGATATATATATATATATATATATATATATATATATATATATATATATATTACATGTTACTATTATACATTATTACTATTATTACATGTTACTATTATATATTATTACTATTAGTATTATTAACATTATTAGTAAAGTTATTACTCTTATTTATAATATATAATATTATTAATATTATATATTTTTGTTAGTAATTACGTTTCAATTTTTATTAGATTATGATAAATTATTTTTTTGTTTTTAACTTAAAAAAAAAGTATATTAATACATATATGATTAGTTTAAAATTTCACTCCAACATTTCATTGTTAATGTTCATAACCATTCAAATTTGAAGGATTTGTTAATCATTATTGAATTAGGTCAATCTTTGACAAAAACAAAAAAATTAAAGATATTTTACTTAATTGATCGTCTAATTCATTTTATTTAACTTTTAATGTTTTTATTTTCTACAACAAAGATTTTCAAAAAAAAATCGTAATAAGATGAAAGATGAATTTCTTGAACACAATATGGTTATTTACATTGAAAAAGGAATAACTGGAAATTTTTATTCCGAATAAATTATTAATGAGTTCAAAATTTTTTACTATAAATTATTTTGGCTCCTCCAAAATTATTGGTCAAGATCCGTCACGGGTTATTATTATCAACTATAATTAATAATAATTATTACTATCAAGTATAAATATTATTATCATTATTATTAATTATAATTATTTCTATTATATTACTATTATTATTAAGAACTATAATTATTATAATAAATATTATTATTGTTATTGTTTTTATTATTATTATTAGATACACATTTTACTTTTACTTACTATGTAGGAAACATGTTTCAATTACTTGTCATTTTTATTTGTTTTGTTGTTCATTTATCTTTCAATTTGAACAATTATTTCAATTTAAAAAATAGTTACTAAAATTAGTAAAATAATAAAATGGAAACATGATTGTTTTGTTGTTGTTGTTATTATTATGGTTACATACACATTTTACTTTTACTTACTATCTATGAATCATGTTTCAATTACTTGATCCTTTTATTTGTTTTGTTGTTTATTTATCTTTACATTTAAATAATTATTTCAAGGGTTAAATATGTTTTTGGTCCCTTAACTTTCAGGGTGAATTTTAGAATTAGTCAATTTCGAAACTTTGGACCAATTTAGTCATTCATCTTTTGAAATACGTGAATTTAGTCCTTTTAATCAAATTTTGTTAAGTTTATTTGATATTTCAAGCGCGTTTCATAATAGTATTTGACTTAATATTAAAGAAAAAATGTGTCAAACATTATAACAACTCAAATACAATCCTAAAGTGTGTACGAAATATCAAATAAACCTACAAAAAATAGATTAAAATGACTAAACCCACATAGTTCGAAACATGAAGGACTAAATTGGTTCAAAGTTTCGAAATGGACTAATTCCAAAATTCACTAAAAGTTAAGGGACCAAAAACATATTTAACCCTTATTTCAATTCAAAGCAATAGTTACTAAAATTAGTAAAATAATAAAACTGAAAAATAATTTTTTATTTTAAATAATTATTTAAGTTTAAAATATAACAATTAAGAGGATAAAATTGATAAAACAAAAAAGGACACCAAAGATGTTTATCTCTTTATATATGTAGTTGTATTATTATTATTATTATTATTATTATTATTATTATTATTATTATTCTCACTACACGATATTATTTAAGTGTTATTATTATTATCTATTATTGTTATTGTTATTATTATTATTATTATAGTTAAACATACATTTTACATTTATTTACTACGAGATTATATCTCAATTACTTGCACTTTTTATTTATTTTGTTGTTCATTTAATTTTTATATCTGTGTAATTATTTGAATTAAAAAATAGTTACTAAAATTATTAAAATGATAAAATGGAAAAATAATTTTTATTATTTATTTGAATTTAACAAATAATAATTAAGAGGATAAAATTGTATAAACAAAAGAGGACACAATAAATGTATATCTCTTTATATATGTACTTATTATATTATTATTATTTTTATCACTACGAAATATTATTATAATGGTATTACTATTATTATTATAGTTAGACACACATCTTAAATTAATTTACTATGGGATCATATTTCAATTACTTGTCTTCTTTATTTGTTTTGTTGTTAATGTATATCTTTATATATAATTATAGATTATTATAGTTGACATTAACCTTGTTAGCATTAATATTAATATTTATAGCATAAATATTATTATTATTATTAGTATCACTATTATTATTATTATTATTATTACTATTCATAATGCTGTTATATTACAAGTGTGCTTTTTTTAATTATAGAAAACGTTGCTAAATACTTTTTCTAAATATAGTTTTAATCTTTTAAAATTTTTATAATTTATAATTTATATTAATAATATTATTAGTATTTTTAATGGTTAAATAAATATAATAATAATTATATTATTATTCTAAAAAAATTAAAATAAAATAAAAACAAAAAAATATTCGCATGGATCATAGGCTATTATAATCATTTCGTAAAATCAATTAATTGTATTATATTGTGATATCAATTCTATTTATTATATTTGAAACTGAAATTATTATTACATCACTTAGATTTACTATTTTATTACTTTAATAACAACATTTACAACAATATACCTTAATTTTCATAATATTTCATTAATAATACTTTTACTATTTTATTATTTTAATATACAAAATAAAACAAATACATCCCGTACGTACGCGCAGGTCAGTGTACTAATTTTATATTAAAACTTCAATACTAAACAAATATTGAAATTTAAGATAAATATATAAAAGATATATATATATATATATATATATATATATATATATATATTATATAAAAAAAAAAAAATTGGAGGGGCCCTTACCCCTATCATTAGTGTAAGGCCCGTCATTGCTCGTATACTTCATTTTTATTTGAGTGCTTTTAATTTCCTGGTTGTAATAACTGACAATTGTTAAATTTTTTAATTGTTAAAGTGGTTGAAATTAGTAAAGGTGCCTTTGTCCATTTGAACTTATAGCTACACAAACCTGTATTTGAAAATAGTTTGGGTATATATTACTTGCATCTTACATAACTTATTCTCCTTCTGAGTATTGCATTCAACACACAAATTATAATCCAATTAAAATATAATTACTAAAAACATCTCAGATATCCAAATTGCATTCAATCAACATTCAAACAGCAAATTTTAAATCTAAGTAACAAAATAAAAATATTAATGTTGAAATATAAAATTACATAACAGAATAAAAATAATATTATTTTTTATTATTAATGTTTAATTTTATTATCTATGTATTTACTAATAAAATATTTTTAAATTCATTTACAATCAACAAATTATATATATATATATATATATATATATATATATATATTCAGCTGATCAGAAAAGAAAAAAATAGTAAATTTATTCAAGATAATTATGTATTTACAAAATATTGTCTCAATTCATCATATTTCATCCTAACGAGGATGTGATATGGTTTCAAATGGTGAATTGGACATTTCCAATAAAATATCATTCTTGAACAAAATATGATAGACTTTTTAGAAAGAGGGTCTCATTGGCGTGCATCCAGTAGGAATATATATATACATACATATATATATATATATATATATATATATATAATTAAAATATTAATATTTTGGATTATTAAGTTCATTAATTTTTTTAGTGTTATCACCATTTACTAAAAAGTTTTATAAAAAAGTATTTAAATTTAAAAATTATGGTGTTGGTAAGAAACAATAAAATAGTTAAAAGTAACAGTGATATTTTATAAATGAAGTTTAAATATTTTATTATTAAAATACAAAGGTTATAGATAAAAAAAAATCAATTATTTGAATTTCATTTTATGAAGAACATTATCTTTATGAGTTATAGAAAATTTGAGGAAAAATATTTACTTGAAGTTTATAATGTGCCATGAAGGAGGAATCTTAAAGAATATAAAGATCATGAACACATTTGAAAAATTCATGTTTTTATGTTTTTGGTCTTTTTACTTTCTTTTAAAGTTTTTAGGTTTTTTTAAACTTATGTACCTACCTATATATAGAGGTACAAAAAACAAAAACTAATATAGACATTTTTAGTCATATAATGAATTTTATTTAATTAAAAAGAGCAGTCTCTTTGTTCTTAGCCTAGGCCTTAGGTTCTTATCAAAGATTAACATCTTTTTGACAAATATTTACTTGATTGGTCAATCTTCTACATTATGGCGTCTTCCATCTTTGTCTTATTTTGTGTCATTTTCTGATTTACTTGACTTATCAATCTCTTAGATTGTAGCATCTAAATCCTTGTCTTATTTTTTATTTTGCATTCTTCTATGATTTATTTTTGTCGTCCATCAAGAAGATTCAAATTTAGAAACGATGGTACTCTAACCAGAATAGGATCGTATCAATAAATATTTCATCTTTTCTATTTTCTTTTTTAAAGATTCCCACTCATTTGTTCACCTTTTTAAAATTCTGAATCCACTTTAATTAAAGTGTAACAATCTTATCATTAACTATAACCTTAAAGCTATTAGAATATTTATACTCATTTGAATCTTTATGTCTTCTAGCTTCCTTTAGCTCTCCTCTTATAAATATTTCTTGAAATATTTGTATTATGTTATTAGTTACATTCTTTGCATTTATCTTTCATTCATTTTTTCTACTCAGTCTTCATCAAGTTATCCCTTGGATTTATTCACATCATCATGTATACCTATGTATAAAGATAATTTTTCTTTTTGGTGTCCACATTTGTTTTTAAATTTTACTTTTTATATGTACTTAAATATAAAGTTATTTATATTTAATTTTATAATTATAATAATTGTTAACAAGTGGATTTAAAACTAACTCAAACCTACGAAACCGTTTGTAAGTTGAGATTTGTACCCATGGTGAGATATATACATCTCGTGCGTGAAACTGTACATTGATGGATAGTCTAATAGTGGTCCGATAACGAGTGAAACAATATGCCCAACCAATGTAGATAGGACACACACACACATAATTTTCAATTTTATCCTTTTTATACACAAAAAATAAAAGCTATTTATAATAATAGTTATAAAATACTATTATTATTATTATTATTATTATTATTATTTTGTAAACAAACATATAACTCACACATGTGTTTTCACCACTAAAAAGATAAATTAGATGGATACACTCAAGCCATGATTATAACTACTAAAGAATAAAAACTATTTTCTTTATTAATCGGGCTTCAGAATTTAAATCTAAAGTACTTGTGCCTATATATATGGAATGTATATAAGATAACTTGTGTTTTTCAAAACATGCATAAGTGTTGGAAAAACGCATCATCAATTAAGAATATTACCGTCTTTACCCCCAATAATCACACTATTAACATATAAATAAGATAAAAACAATGAACATAAAAATATAATCGTGAAAATCCCAAAATCGAAGGAAAACCACTTCACCAGATAATAACACTATGTGAAAATTTGTACAACACATAGACTACCCTCTCATGCTATGACCTCAAGTACACCCACATTCTCCAAAGCAAAAATTAAACTCAAACCTCACAAGACTATACTACAAGAGTATAAGAAAAGTCTAATACAAGCTTAAAGTGTGTTTGATTGGGGTAAGGAACATCATAGACTTAGAGTCCATTATATAGTCATTAACATTCATCCTCTTAGTTATCCTAGATGATGTGAAACTTTTCGAGATATGATGTTTTTATCAACCCAACAATAAGATGGTAATGTAGACATTTAGGTCTATACATGTCCATATTAATTATAGAAAAGGTCACATATGTTTATATGTGTACATAATTTAAAGAATGTTCGAGTAACAAAATTTTTCTTCTCTCATGTATGATTGTTGCAACTCTTTCATTATCTCTAGAAATTGGACCTTGAAGAGATCACAAAGCCAATGAGATACTTTGATTCTCTCTTTTAAAAGTTTCACCTCCAACCTAACCTTACTTTTCGTATTGTCTAAGTGATAAAAAATTAATAATAATGGAAGACAAAACTAAACATTTAGGAATTGATAAATACATAATTGTTTTATGATAATATCTTTTTGAGATAATGTCAAATTTTATTTTTTGACGATAAAACCGCATTTTCTTTGCTCCACCTCTTTTTTATCTCTTTCTCTTCAATCTCATCATTATCATCTTCTTTAGAAGAAAAATAATTAAACGTAATTTTATGTTTCATGTACATTAGGAAGAATGTATCAGTAACACCATGATGTATGATATTTCTCTCACGTTGTCATGACCATCTTAATAGTAAATGACTTTATTTCATAGCAAAACATCACATAAAATTTACCAATATAAGATTATACAAGTACTTACCTTCACTTGATCATTGTTACTTGTAAGTCTTAACATAGAGAATAATGACAAGTTTGTATACTATCATTTGACTTGCTACATTGGTATAATTTTCTCAATCAATAATAAGGGTTGCGAGTTTTATTCATGATTAAAGATTTAAAATGAAAAATATTTTTTCTTTTACTTTTTTTGAAATTCAACATGTCCATATATAAACACAATCGTTAATAAATCTCTTCCACTTATAAACAATTCACATTTTTTACCATTTGAAAACTTTCGTTCAAAGAAGAAAATAAAAATAAAAAATGTTTTTTTTAATATTTTCACAAGAAATAAAAATAAAACCAAAAATGACTTTCTAAAAGTACTTCAATTTTTTTTTAAATAATAATCAATTTTAAAGATAAAAAATAGTTTATCATTATAATAACTAATTTAGAAACCGTAAATTATTAGTTTTTAAAATAATTATTATGATAAATAAAAATTATAATTAATTTATGAATTAGATTTAAATTAATTATTAATATCAGTTACGAAAGTTTTGATTAAAAAAAATTAGTGGTGTCTTGATCATTATTATATTAATTAGTGACGAATGGCTTATTTTTAAAATATGGTTTTGATTTTTGTAGCTAATATCGTATTTAGAATTGCGATGTGATGTATAGTTGGAATTCTTACTCCCTTTCAATTAAATTGCAGTATAAGCACTCAAATTGGATTGCTTTGTTTTTTCTTTTTAATTAATTTCTGGAAATTGCATATCTCTGGAATAAACCGTACTATTATATTTCATGAACTTTAATTTTGAAATACCGCCAGCTAGTGTGAAATATTTAGATTATTTATGTAACAATCTGTAATCGCATTTGAATTAAATTCCACTGCTTAGCAGCAAAATGAACTTAAGTATAAAATCAACCTAACCAACAATAATACACGAATTAAACATTTTTTTCCCTTCTGAAAGCCCTTTTCTAATTGCGGAAATTGTACTATGAACCTTGAATACGTCATTGAGGAGGAGGAGGAATCAAATTGGATGAGTGGTTGAACCTTGAATTGGAATAAAAGCGCGTTTATGACTTTTGAACCAAATGAACATAAGGAACCTTATTTGTGCCAAACAGTGAAAAGATTAGTGACCACCAGCGTGCCTACACCTTTTTTTTTAATCCTTGCTTTGTTCTAAAAAGTTTGGTGCCTTCTTTGGCTGCTGATTGAAATATTCAAGGTGTTTTCTGATTCGCTGTTCCATTTGTCAATGGATTCTATCATTATCATCGATTTGGTTTTTGCCCATTAAGAATCATTGATTTTTTTAACAATCTAGTAGGTCAAACAAATTTTTATATTAAATTCTTTGTTTTTGTTTTCAAATGATAACATTTTTAACTTAATTACTTTTATTTATATTTTTACATTTTCTGTTCTTAAAATCAAGCACTTATTTGTAATGAACAAAACATTCATGTTTTTAAGCCATTATTTTAATTTTTCAAATGATATTTCTAAAACCGGTTTAGTTTACTTTAAATTAATTGGAAATATTTTTATTTCAGTCAAATTTATTAAGTTTTTTTTTTTCAAAATTAAACTTACTAAGTCTAAATTTTAAAATGTGTTCCCATAAGATATTGACCAGCGTTACGAAGGGAAGACAAGGCAATGTACCTAATTTATAAACGAAAAATATGCATGGATATGGATTTAAAATTTATTTTGATGATTAGACGTTTTCCACCATTTCAATATATATATATATATATATATATATATATATATATATATATATATATATATATATATATATATATATATATATATAAAAATATATAAAAATAAATTTATA
>Ga0214545_1001160_pt1 | contig 47968 bp, 29 predicted proteins | sample CNSS4metaG_FD_160064 | JGI IMG/M metagenome (GOLD analysis project Ga0214545, IMG submission 160064) | Root nodule microbial communities from cowpea collected in UCLA plant growth center, Los Angeles, California, USA - CNSS4 | ecosystem: Host-associated > Plants > Roots > Nodule | place: USA... | reverse complement strand
AAGAACCATAAACCCATTGCCTTAAGGTTTTGGGTTGAGAGTGGTGTCAATGTCTTATGTGGTTGGGCTCAGGTCTCATTGGTGTTGTTCTCCCCGGTGAAACCCCCTCTGTAAAACCTGACACATTAATAGTGTATCCTATCATAAGAAGATAGAGCCATACATCACTAGAGTATATGCCCACCTGTTTTACAAACTCAGAATAAGTACAACAATAATGTGATGTAATAATGCACTATTACAGTCAATTCAATAACCAGCGGTCCCCAAAAAAAAAAAAAAACAAATACACCAATAATTTTAGAGAGAATAAATCTAGTGAAATTAAAACTAGTCAAAGGTATATATGGGTATTAGGCAAGAACAAAAATAAGGAGAAGTGTTTTATAGAACTTTCACCATTTGGTGGACGCATGGCAAGAAATAAATAAATAAACTACTGAATTTAATTACAGCATTAGTCAAATTAGTACAAATTTGGGGAGCTAAAATCGAAAGTTGAAATAACAAAGTTTAAAACAGTGAAAGCTCAAGCATAAGAAATAAATATCTCGTTACATTAAAGAAAAAGTATTTTGGAATGGCTATCACAATTAAACTTTTACTGTGCAAGTAATTTCGGTGAATGTTTTTGTCAAGCTGGCTCAGTAATACAGTGTTGATCCACCCAACCCAAGACCTCACCACCACAGAACTTTAATATATATATATATATATATATATATATATATATATATATGTATGTATGTATGTGTGTGTGTGTACAAATCATAATGAATCGTTTTACGGTAATACAACTCATAATTTAGAGGATTAGCATAGGCTATTCCACCAAATTTGAGATGTGTGAGGAGTAAACTTATACGTAACAGTGGTTCAAGCTTTAAAATAAACTGTCAGGAGAATTCCAAAGGTAAAGCACACAGGTGAGTAATGAAATTACCTCCAGCTGCCTTATTGTATCAAGCAAATTCCTTCGTTCTTGACATAGTATATGAAGTTGCTCTTGTAGTTCAGAGAACTCGGCAAACATAATTTGCTCGCACTCTTTGACAAGGCTCTCACTGCTACCCTCTTCAAGTAAGCGTTTCTTAAGCCTTTCGGTTGATACAGATATATGATTCGGTGCGAGGGAGAGATGGTCGCTGAGTGGTCGAAGTGGATATAATTCTCGGGTTGAAACCAAAGCTTGAATCCACGCCACACGGTCCTTCCTTGAATCAGTTCTTAGATGGAGAGTTTTTGTTGCTGTGAATATATAGAACCGTCTATCGTCCGACTTGCTCTCTCTGAATGACGAGATCTGCTTAGGATTCATACAGGATAACTTAAATTTCAAATCCCCGAAGAAGCACCACTATTTACCCAATTTTCTTTTCTATTTAAAATAAAAGACAGAAAATATAACACAAACAGTAAAATCTAATGACGTATAACAAATTGAGGTTTCAAATATTTCTAAATTCATATACAATGTTTGCAGTACAACGAAACATTGCAGCAACAGCAGCTATCAACAACCAGAACAGCGAGGAAGACTGATTATTATTAGACATGTCCCCATGAGAAACACAAGTGGGGAAGAGAGCCCACCTTGAGAAGACAAATTAAGTTTATACAGAAAGCTTGAAAACGAAATTACCTCACTGGGGCATCACGGCATGATGCTACTATTACTAGACTAGAATGATTTGAGATAGAAGGTAATGATGTAAAAAAACAAAAACTTACTGTCTCCAACTTCCTTTTGTTTTTCCCTTTTATCCGGGGAGAAGAAGAGTGGTTCTTGAATATTGTTGACCTTAAACAGTAGCAGCACCCTTTTTAAAAGATTAAAAAAAAAGACATTATATAATGAACTGGACGATGCCCCACCACCATGGTGGCAAGTCCCACGTAAACATATTTCTGTTGACAAAGACAAAAGAGGAACCTTTCCATATGTTTTCACTTTTTTAATTTTCTAACGATATATAAAAGAGAAAAAACTAATAACTGAAATTGCTTTTCGGTTTTTCTCCCTCTTAAAGCAAGGTCGAAGCTTTACAGTTTACAAGGAACCTCACACCCGGAAGACACACAGAGTACGAGATCCCTAATTACACATCTCTTTAGATCACCCCACTGTTAATTTTTTTTCTCTCATCAAGTAGAAAGAGTCTTCAACTTAAACCCTTATATTAAAAGAGAAAACAAAAAAAAATATCCGTCCTTGTCATTTTACCTTTGAAGGGCAAAACCAATGCAAGTTGCTGCTAGATTCCAGTTTCCAGATTGGTGTTATTTTCTTTAGACTTTTCACTCTGGTGAGCTAAAATGGGAAGAGATAAAAAAGGGGTTGGAGTTTGCAGAAAGATGGCATCGCAATGAAAAAGTGCGAAGTGAAGGAAGTGATGATAGAATAGTGCAAGTGAGGAAGAAGCAGTGAAATCTTAAGACAGCTGCAGAAGCAGATTGATTCCAACCAATGTGAACGAAGGGAAGGCAGAGAGATGCATGACGTGACCGCAAGTTAATGCCATAGGGCTAATCGTAGGCTATCCCTACCCTCCTCGGCCACCTGTTGATGTGACCCACTACACATTAACAACCAGTTAAAACTGTAAAACAGGAATTAAAAAGTTGCATTGCATTGCAACTTAGAATTTGGAAAGGAGACCAGATGAGAGAGAAAGAAAGGCAATTGAAAAAAAATAAAAGCCTAATAGAAACCCGCGGGTTTCCATGTTATTGCTCGGGCATCCGAGCTTCTTTCAGGTTTTCTTCCACCTTTTTACACTGCCACAAGAATAATCTAAATCTGAAGCGGCTTTGATAATTTTCATGGTCGGAAATCAATGAGGTGAAATCATCGCATCCAATAAAAAAAACAAATAAGAAAAGTTTATTCTACGTATTTGTAGGAATTTTATTTTATTTTTGAAACAAAAAGAAAGAAAGAACGTTGCCTCTACAGGAAAGTTGCAGGTAGCGCCAAAAACAGTGAACACGACACTGCCAAAGCGAGACCGAGACCTGACCCACACTATATCGAGTGATTCAGATCAGCACGAAAGATAAACCTAAGTAAATTTCCATAATCATAACGGAAACAAATAATTAAAAAAATTGATAATGAAAATTAAACAATCATATACCTTGAGATGCACTACGGCAGAGGAAGAGGACGAAGGAGGTTTGTGACTCTTGCGCCGTAAGGTAGCGGCATCTCTGGCAAGACGGTTAGCGGTGACTTCTCCGATGAGGCGCACCTCGTCCACTGGAGAGAGGAGGTTGAGATTTTCCGGCCAGCAGATCTTGGCATAGGAGAGGACGCCATTGCGGAGGAGGAACCAGCGGGATCTCCATCCCTTACCGTAATTGGTCCACTTGTAGAGAACTCCGGCTACTGTGGCCTCGGATCCCCGCCGTGCAATGCCGTCAGATCCACCTGCCGGGAGACTCCTCGTCCTGGACAACGCGGCAGCCTCGGGTTCAGGAGAGTCGCTCCCGATCCCTGGACTTTCCAGCGAGATGCAGCACAAAGGGTGCATTTCCTTCACGCGCATTTTCAAGCCTTCTCTCTCCCTGTTACTCTTTCTCTCTTTGGTTTCTTATTCACTTGTTCATTGGAACAGAAAGTGCATTTGAAAACTACAAGAGCTGAATAATAATTTAGGGTTCTTTAAAAATGAAAGAGAGAAAGGTAAGGTAAGGTATGAAGAGCTCTGAAACTGAGAAAGAAGCAGATCGATGAAGGAGGATTAATTAATAGCCAGGGATGTGGAATGAGAAAAGATGCATTCATTAAATATAAGAAAATGAAGATAATGTTTATTTAATTCAATAGTAATAAACAATTAAAAAAAGGGGTTTGTTTCAGAAAAAAAAAAAAAAGTGAGTGAGTATGAGGTTTGGGTTGTTGCAATCAGAAGTGAATGAATAGAAAGAAGAATGAGAGAGATATAGAGACAGAGCAATGCAATAAAGGAGTGGGTGGAACAGTAATAAAAGAGAATTAAGTGGTTTTTTTCGTTAACTTTGAAAGAAACTTGTTGCAGCGTGAGACGAGTGAAGACCAGTGAAGCGAAGAACCAGGTTTCAGTTTGAGTCTGCTTCTCCATCCGCACTCCATTGTTCTTTTCTTTATTGTTATTCGTTATCGCGAGATAGAGAAGTGGGAGAGTTATCACGAGTGGATTGGGGCGTCAAAATATCGGAAAAATATCGTGTTTGAAGCGTAGTTTGAAGGAAGGGAAGGGGGAGGGAGACAGGGTGGCAGTTGACGACGATGAGTGGAAACTGGGGCGCGTTATAAATGCTATTTACTCCGTAATCATGAAGTTTTCATCTTTCAAAGTTTTCCTTTCTCTTTTGTGAGTGTGTTTTTGATTTTCCCTTCAAAAATCTTATTTCAGTGTTATTCATATCACCAAAGAACAATCTGTGTTATAATGTGTTCCGTATCCCTTGCAGTGAAAGCGTGTTGAATGTGTAACACGAATCCTCGATCTCTATGAGTGTAAGTGTCTTGATTTTTTTGCAAAGCTTTTACAACAATGGGAGAAGAAAGACAAAAATAAATTAGTCTTAACACTTAATTTTCTAAGATTGGGTCAACAAGTGTGGAAAGGACATTGATTACAAAATAATTGCATGAACAGATTCTACTTTACATCATAACAAAAATGCTAACATTTTTTTATACAAGAATTTAGTTTTAATTTCTTAGATGTTGCCTCATAAATGTTTTAGTAATATTTTTTTAACTATATTAATTATATATATTTTTTCAGTGGTGTTCCTTTACTTCAATATTTTATTTATATTCAATGGTCAATTTAAAATAAAATATTTATTTTAATTGAAGAATAATATTAAAGGTATTCAAGAAATTTAGTCCTTTCGAAGATTTAAAAGAACAAAATTCAAGTATAATTTTTGAATTATTTTATTACTGTCTTTTAGTTAAAAAAATATGTCTATCAAAATTATTCGGTTAATAATCAATGATCGATCTGAATTTTATGTAATAAACACGGTATACTTATTACTAATTATTGTTCTGGCAGGTTTATTTGTGTTTATTTACTTAAAAAAATTTATTCTTAATAAAATAAAAAATTAGTAATTTGTATGTATTTGACACACTATTTTTAAAATTAAGTAGCTTTCAATTTATTTTAATAAGAAAATTTTATCTATTTTTCAATAAATATATTTTAAAATTATTTATTTCAAAATGAACACACTGATCCTGTATTCCACTATTCCACTCATTTTAATTTTGAAATTGAAAAGATTAAGGAAATAAAATAATCCCAGAGAGTCCTTTAAAACTAGTAAATAAGCTAGTTAGAAAATATAAATTAGTTAAGTAAATTAAAATATTTATTACCAACTATTAAACTAGTTGTAAGGGGCTAAAAAACTGACTGATAACATAAATGAGATAAAGAAATTGAAACACATTTAATCATTTAACTATAATTCAAAATTTAGTAGTTTATTATATATATTTTTCCAAATGATAAATGATTTTAAATTTAGTTTTTTTTTATTTTCTTTCATATTAAAACAAGATAATAATAATTTGATTCATTAATTTTAATTTAAAATTATTTAACAAATTAGTTAATGTGCATAAATTTGTTTAAAATAATATTATATTATTATTCACTTCTGTTCATGATAAAAAATATAAAATATCAACTTTTATTAATTATTAAAATAAAATATATTTATACATATTAATTCTAAAATAAATATTTTTTATAATTTTATCACACATAAATTTTTTATTGAAGATGAGACTAATTGAGTTTAAAAATATTTACAAAATTTAAAATTAAAATAAGAAGATGAGATATATAAATAAAGGGTAAAAGTAATAAAAATTATGTGCAAGGGTAAAAGTAATAAAAATTATGTGCACTAAATTAACAACTACAAATAATTACAAAAAAAAAAATATTTATTAATAGTTACAAATGAAAAAAATTGGTAATATAATTTTGATGATGTTATAAATAAATTATATTTGTAGAGAGTAAATACTAAAAGAGAGTATTATGGGCTTTTAAACATCTGGAAGATAAATGATAAACTTTAAATAAACTAATTAACAAGAAGAAGGAAAAAAAAAAGATTAAGAGCTTATAACTTCAAAAGCTGCTTAAAAGTAATATATTTCAAAAAGACATTAAGTTAGTAAAACATGTCCTTCCTCAAACATTTTTATTTTAGTAAAAGAAGCTTCTTTAAACCTATCAAACAAAGTAGAAGTTTTTTGAAATGTTATCCAGCAATAGACAGTATTCCAAATAACTTAGTGATAAAAAAAAAAGTAAAAATAGCTTATGAGCATACAGTTATGCATTCGTGTTTTTAATCTATAGCATTGTTTTCTAGAAGAAAAAAAAAATATTTGAAGAAGAAAAACTTATTGACATAGAATCACCATATTTTAAAATTTTAATATTTTTATTTTGTGATAAAATCTGATATATATATATATATATATATATATATATATTTCATTATTTTGTTGTTAAAATAATTATTAACTTATATTATTATAATAATAATTTTCTAACTCCATATAAATAAAGAATTTACGGATAAAGTTAACATTTAATGTCGTCTAACAGACAATCTTTTAACAAAAACACTAAAATTGTTCAACAAATTATTGCAATCTGCAATCTTAGGAAGACATATCTTTCTACTTCTATTTATATGTTTTTAAAGAGACTTTTATGTTTGTTTTTCATACCATTCATACAATATTTTCAGAGTATCATTGACTTTATGTCAACAACTTGTAGGATCACATTTAATATGCATGTTGAAGGATATACCTTTCTCTTAAGCTTACTTTACATTTCTAACATCACTGCAACGAATATACAAACTTTGATTATTTGTGCTTTTATTGATACCATCTTTGAGAACTGAGAACTAATTGTCTCTAAAATGAAGGTCATTACATTTTCATTTTTCTCAAACATGTCTTATGATATCCTTGTTAATGTCATATATTATGTCTTTTTATCATTTGTATCCAATGTTTCATTAGACTTAATTTGTGTTCTTGTGTTATATAATTTATCCAATAACAAAATAAATTAAAATGAGAACTTAAAACCAAATTCCGAATTATTTATAAACCTAAATTTATGACAATCTAATTATTTTAATAGTTTGAATAAAAGACTTAAATAACATTTTGAATAAAAAATTTAAATCTAAAGACAAATGGAGCATAATCAAAACTTATTCTCCTACTATATTTAATTTGAAGATAAAAAAAGTCGACATCCATATAATAATACTTTTTTAAAAAACAAATGTTATGGAGCAAGAATCAAACACATGGTAATGTACAGAACACAAATTTTACTCGGCAAGAAAAAGAGGCAAGGGAATTGGTATATGAATTTGATTGGAGTGTTGCAATGAGGTGTGAGGTGTCTCTGACAATGACTGCAATTCATGACATAACGTCTCATAGAATTAACCAATACTAATAAGAACACACAAAGTTACTATATAATAGCATAGTAGAAGAGAGTGACATAAGATTAGGAATTTAGGATTTACATTTATCTACCATCTTTCATCTTTGTCTGTCATGGCTATTCTTTTCTCTCGTGCCCACCTTCACATGTGACTCTTCTTCCATTTCTCTGCTTTCCTTTCTCTTCCTTTCCTCTGTTCGAGGTGTTCTTCACATCTTTCATTGTAAAAAGCAAACACACAAAATCTACGCTCAACCATGTAAACTTGGCACATGCCACCGATTTCATTTGCGATTCTTTCTAATTTTTCATTCATTCATGTTTTCTTTTATACATTTTATGTAAAGAAAACAAATAAAGTGGTATTAAAAATAAAACAAAAAGACGAAATGTAATAGATTTTATGTGTATGGGAAAAATTTAAGAAAAAAAAAAACACGGTCAATAGTTTCTTATGAAAGTTAATTACACTTTTTGTTCGATCCGTTGAGTATCTGACAATCAACTGTAAGAAATAACTATTTTGAATGACAGACTTTAATAGCATCGAAATGTTCACTTTCTGTTCAGTGTGGAAATTAAAATATATAGAATCTCTACTTTTCCTTTTCTCTTTCCCTTTATTTATGTGCACAACTAAATGAAGATATTTTCAATCTCCTTTTTCACCTCTTCAATGTCATGAACCAGGAATCATTTGGTGTTGAAGGAGAGTAGTGATGTAATAATCAATATATATTTATAATTTAACAAAAAAGGAAACGCTTTCTTGATTTTTTTGTAAGTTACAGTTAGTTTTCGTTTATGAATAACAATAATAAACCGATAGAAGTGGACTATAAGTTTTATTTAATTTTATAAAATTGATAAGTAATGTGATGTTTGTACCTTATTTATATATTATGAAATTGTCTTATTTTATGAGATTGAGTTAGGCTTAAAGCTCACTTCCAACATGATATCAAAGTCAAATTAGAGTATATCTTAGCAAACTTTCTTGGATATTCTGTTTTACCCATTATCGAGCTGCTAACGGACCACCCACTAATTTCTAGTCTCACGTACGAGATGAATATATCTTGGTATGAGAGGAAGTCTCACATCGACTAGACAAACCGATTTCATAATATATAAATGATATGTAAACTTTATTTTACAAACCGATTTTGTGAAATTGAGCTAGAATCAAACCAACTTCTAACATAAACATCTTAATAAAAAAATAAAAGATAAGTACCTTAATTGATATTTATTTCTCTATAATATACAAAATCTTCGAATAATTTATCATCTATCATCATTTTAATCAGGAGTCTTTTCAATCTAGAACTTATGGTTATTTTCCCAAGCACCAAATTATTTACTAAAGCTATAACTGTATTGTGATTTTTCTTTTCTTCATTGGTTTACCATTGGGTGATAAAAAAAAATATTTTAATATAACTAATTTACTAATTTTTTTCCACCTATTTAGTATATAATATAAAATAAAATGGTATCCTAGTATTCAAGTAAAGTAAACTGTACAATCATAAAACTGTGTGCATGTATTTAAAGTATTTAAAATATTAGAAAATACAAAATTAAATGTATTTATATAATCATTGTGAAAGCTATTGTAATTTTTTAAATGCACAATACATATCAATTAACAAATGATCAAATTACTTACATAACGAGGTTATATTTACTTTGATATGACCCCTTTAAGAATTCTTCAACAATGTTTAAAAAGTACAAATATTTACAATGCACTTCATTTCTTGTTATTTATTGGGATTAGTTTCAATTACTTATATTCTATCACTAAAATAATATGCTAGCAATTCCTAGTTAGAGTTGGAGTAGTTATCTTTTTGCAAGATTGCCCCAAATTTTATCAAGTGGCCAAACATATATGACTTTGGCATATCTTGCCATATGCACATGTGCAGGGTTGCAAATAGTAGGAAGATACACATGTTTTTGAGAGCTAATTATAGTAGTGAATAAAGAAAAAAATAAAAGTGCGAAATTGGTACAACAACATAGCAATTGAACAGAGTTTGAAGGAAACAGAAACATCTTTGTAAATAGTTATTTTCTCTTGTAAACAAATGTACTGATGACAGTACAAATGTTGTAATATTGAAACTAAAAGTGATATAAGGTTAAGGATTATAGAGGGACAAAAACAAAAGCAACCCCATTGGGGAGTTGAATTTGAAATGTCAATTTAGGAGAGAACAAATCAAATCAAAAACACTTGCCAAAGAATAATAGTGCCATATCTTTGTGAGACCAAAATTATCTTATTATCTATAAGCCAGGTGTCTGTATTAAGGGTATCTTAATGGCCCATGTCATGGCATGTGTTTGGTCCCACTTTCAACCAAAGCAAGTAAGATAGTTAGTCCCAATCACACCACACAAGGTTGCTCAATAAAACGAAAAAGGCAGATCCAGTTAGCTGCAAGTGTCACCTAAGAAACACTTTAATCATGCTTTGTGACTTCCTAATTATTAAACATCCCAATTTTCCGTATCTGTGTACATAAACTTTATAAATTAGTCTTTTCTGACCACTGCACTCATTCATATGGCAACAGTTTTGGTTGTTTTTGTTTTATGCCCACTTCGATCTTCCAATTTTTCTTTTTCTTATTTATTTTTTATTTAGTTTGGAAAAGTGTTTTTTAGAGGATTGGGATTGGAGATCCCACATGTTCATGTGTCTAAAGGAGTAGAGAACGCCTTGACATAAGGGTTAATTAAGTGATGTGATATCACGGAGAAAAAAAATAATAAATGTATCATCTCATGTTTATTAACCATTAGGGAATAGTTTTTCTAACCCAGAAAAGAAAAGTTGACTCCTAAAGCTGATTCACCTTTTCACTTTAATTATTGGACTAGGATTGAATTACACATATGGTGTTGAGTTAAAAGGACATTTGAAGAAGAAAAAAAAGGTAGATATCTTATCTAATCTCTACAATTCTTATCTACTAAGAATGGGTGTTGATGGAATGTGATAGTAGATCCAAATACAGACTGTTTTTCTTGCCTTAATAGTAAAGGGATAGATTGTGTTAGAAAATACACATTTAAAATTATATTTATAATTAAGGTGAATAATTCTTGTTTCATTTTCAACTTTTTTTTTTTTCTTTGTCTCAATTGTTTTATCTCTAGATGTGTATGACAAGTGTCTGGCTTGAACTAATTTCATGTGGACGCAAAAGTCTTTGGCATTTGGCTGTTAAGCATTACAAATTCTCCTTCCAGTCATAGATTGGTCTCGTCACACCAAATTGTTTACTGCATGTCACTGAGATGTAAATTTGCTCACTACCCAGGAAAAATAAAATCAAAGTTAGATATCTTAATTTTCCCAAAAAAAAATATTTATATTTTAGTTAAGTTTTAATCTAGTAAAGTATTATTCGTCATACAAACATTTTCATATTACATCTTTCCATTATAAATATTATATTTTAATTAGGTCACAATTCTTGATCTTAATGTTCCTCAGACCATAAATCTTACTTGAAATAACTAATGTACTAAGTTTGAGAAATTTAGTGATGTCGTTGATTTTTTCATCATCATACCTAAGAACAAAAATGAGATACTAATGTAAGAAAGGTCAAGATTGGTGAGAAAAAAAGGTGGCGAAACTCATCAAAATAACAGTTTCTTAACTGGCTGAACCTGAACAAACAATAAATGTTTTCCAAAACGATATAACTATTCAGTTTTTAAATTGGTTTCAGTACGTTCAAACCATAAAAAAAAAAAAAAATTGGTGATCAAATTGTTGGAAATTTATTTGTGAGTTGAAGGATAAAGACCATAAAATTATTATTTTAAGATACCGGATCGAGAGCGATTTCAATATCTTATGTGTAGGCGATAGACTCATGTCTTATTAGTGTTATCTTCTCAGTGATCCTCTTTTAAAAGACCCAAAAATGATATTAAAGCCGATTAATCCCGTTAAGAAGAACGACGGTATGAAAAATAGGTACTCAAAAGATCAAAAAATTTGTGGTTTTCAAATTTGGTAGTTAATGCAATCACTAAAATAAGTAGTGACTGATTTTTATCATTAGGGACTGAATTTTTTTTCAGTCTTTACATTAACTTTGTTTAAGTGAAAAATGCACTTTGATTGGAAAAATATAAATTTATGATGACAAATTGGCAAATCTAATCTATACATATGAGAAAATATTTCTCTAAATTGGATCATCAACAAAATATTGAAATTTGATTATTTTGGTCACTTCATTTTCTCTTCATTTTAGGAGTGATAAGTGATAAATGATAAGGTAGTTTGGTAGTTGAATGGAAGGGAAGGGAGGGAAAGGTCCCCCTATTAACAATTTGGAAAAATAAAGTTGGTCTAGTGAGTTTAGAAAACTTCTATTAACAATTTGAAAAAATAAGGTTAGTTTGGTGGGTTTAGAAGGGAGGGTGAAAAATGTTTTGGGTTCCCATTAACAAAAATTAACAACTCACATTTGTCGATTAAATAAAAATAACAATATAAGAAAATTATTAAATTTTAATTAATGTTAGAAAAAAAATAACTAGTCATTATATTGTTAAGTGTTTGCATTGGAGCATGAAAAAGAAGAAATAGTGTTAAAGTATCTATGAAACATGGTGATGATGACACATTGCTTCGAGATGAGTATGAAAGTGTTGACGTGAACTTTGACATGTTGAAACTTTGTTGTGGTGTTTTTGCCTATTTATATATATTAGACTTTTGATGAATGAATGATATATATCGTTCTTAAATGACTATTCGCCAAAAATTTACATTATGTTATATGAAAGAGGAAATAGTAAAAAATTATTATTAAAATGAAGAGTTGATTTAAGGGTGGGTTTTTATCATAATTTACTAAGTCTATATAGGGTTTGCAAGTTTATCTTTATAAAAGTTGCATCAGAGAGTTTGAAATTTTTTTCTTAACGAAAATTGTATGTTAAGTGATAAAATACTTTTATTGAGTATTCATAAAGGTAGAACTTAAATTGCCCAATCATATTAAATTTATTGTATGTTCTTATTTAATGGGCATATTTATGGTGAAAGAGATTATTTTCTATTGAATGGTCTTCTTCATTTTATTTTTATTGATACACATGAGTGAGTGTGGTTATTAATCTTAGTTATCTTATATTTCTACTATGAACATCCCTTGATACACATATCTAATGGATAATTTTTGTTTTTGTCTATTAATTTCCTCTTTCTTTTTACATCATGTTACCTATTGTAAGTTGAAACTCTCATATTCAATAAAAATGAAAAAAAGTTAACTATATACATACAACAAATGAAAACCCATAAACATTAAGTCTTAATGCTTTGTTTTAAAAGTGGTATCACAATCATTTATATGGACAACTCATACATCACAGATAGTAAATCTTTCCATTCTATATCTCATAAAAGTTTAGTAATATGAGAGTTGATTTGTTTTAGTGTCTTACTCAAAGAAAGACAAACATGTCCCATTAGAAGAAAAATTTGTTCTCTAATCCAATTTTTGACAAATTCCAACGAATCTTCTAATAATATTGATTAAAGAATTAATTGTTTTCGTTGGATGTTATGAAATGAGCTCTCTTCCTTTTAATCCTTCAACCAATATTTTTAGGATACCCATTAATAAGGCTTTTAATGCTTATGCATAGATTAGCATAAGTTCAAAATAATTTTTCTAGGTCGATGTCATTTAAATTTGACGTTTATAAGATATATCCTTTTAAATTCATATTTTTTTTCCTTTCTCAGTTTTAAATTATAAAAGATAAATTATACAAAAGCCACAAGTGTCATTTTTTATCTTTATTTCTCTGAATCATATCTCTTATCTTATCCCACACTTTTCTCTCTTATCTTTTTATCTGTCGTTAATTTGTAGAGACAATTGTACGAAACTGATGTGCAAATATAATAAATTTCCCTTGAAATATTAAAGTACTAAACAGAGGAGAATCTGAAATGGTTGTTTATGTATTGAATGGCATATGAAGTCCTTATATATTTATGTAGTTTAGGGAAGAGTGTCTTATTTGTTTGCTGTGTACGTAGCGAAATCCAGATGAATATTCGAATAAGCTTTTGTATGTGTATTAGGAAGCAGCAGTGTGTGGGAGCATCATTTCCAAGTTATATGGGATGGTGTAATCCTCACTTTTTATTATTATTTTCTGCATAATCACTCATACCTTTATGCTTCTCTGTGCTGCATTCATCCCGCACATTCATAGAACCAAACAAAACAAATTCAAAAAAAAGAAACATACAAGGGCCACGCTCACACTTCCATTGCCCGCAAAAGTACTACTCCACATGACTTCTAATTTCTTCTTCAATTCTCACCTTCAATTCACAGTTTTGCATAGGTACAAGTGACTGCAGATTCTGCACATTCTTTAAAATACAAAAGTTATGTATATTTTTTAAAAAGTTGCATTCCTTATGCAATTTTAAACATATTGAGTATAGAAATAGACATTAATAAATGATTCGATAGTTGATGGAATATTAGATCTAATTCACAATAAATCTTTTTATAAGATTATAATCCATGACTTTGACATCATGTTAAAAAGATAATTTTAAACCTAATTCACTCTTATAAAATCGGTGTGTAAGATGAGATTTTAACATTATTTTGAGTCAAAGTGTAATTTTGAACGAGCAAAAACAATTCTTTCACTTTATGTGACACACACATAAAAGTACTCCATAAACCAACATTGGTTGCGGTGATGACAACTATCTAACGTGATCGCCGTGATCCACTGATCCACTCTGCTTATTATTCCTTGTGCCCCTCTGTAACACTGAAACGTTAATAGTATTATTGTTGCTTGTAATTTCAACATATGTCCTTTTCACCTTTCACTCTACCTCACCAGCTACCACCTAATAATGCTGATAATGACCCAACTAAGATGAATTTAGCCTGAGATTGGTTAATTACAAGCCAATGTGAAGAAGTCAATAAAGATCCTCTTTTGTGTATATATATATGAAGCAGTGCAACGGTGTTTCCAAATTAACTGATGGAGAATTTCAAAGATTTGATACCGTTTGGAAAGATTTTTAAAGGGTGAGGTGGGGCATGTTCAAGTTCAGTACGTGCAGCATGGCCCCAAAACCCATAAGTACCCTATAGAATATTGATATATACGTGTAGTAATAATGTTCAGAATAATGAATTGCAGTGTTCACAGAGATTTAATTCCCACCTTTCATTGTTGAAAGATTGTTTTCAGCTTTGTGCATGAATTATATTAAGACAGAGAAGGCAGGGCTTACAAAAGAAAACAACAACCAAACATCAAATCCATGTTTGTAAAAGTACATACCATAAAACTATAGCACAATTAGAAAAAAGCTTGCCCTCCATGGAAGGCTCAAATATATCAGTGACCAAAACTCTTGCATTTGGGAAACAACTCATTGAAGCACTAAACATGTAGCAACAACCGGTTGGTCCCTCCCACAGCTCCTCTTGTCTTCTGTGCATGGAGCAACATTTCTTTGCTTCCCCACTATCATTTCAAGATGAAAAATTATGCAGAAACCAAAATACTATATGACACAGTGTTATAATAATGTGATAGGAAGAGATGATAAATGTGAATGAGGTTTTTAAAAATAATGATTGTGTTCTCTAAATTTGTATATGGTTTCATTCTAACTTCGATTTTGGCAGCATGACATGTTCCAGCCCATACTGCCAATAATCCTTGTTGGAAGAAAAGAGAATAATAAATTTGAATCTAGATTTATATGTGTATTATTTTACTCTAAAGACCATCACCGAATGCAGTATTTAATAGGGCATAAAAAAACTTGGTTGGTTAATTATACGTTACTTTGTCACATGGGTCCATCATCCCTGTCAACTTTGATTTGAATTGGAAGTGTGAAAGAAGGAAATTAAGGTATGATATGGTGATTACGTTGACCAATATTGGAAGAGGAAGATAATTGAAGTGGGGTGCATGCAGAAGCACACTGAAATGGTTGCATTGCATGAGTGCATGGGGAAATTTATGATTGAAATTGTGTCCGTGTATTTGGCAAGTTGTATGATAGAAGGAGGGGTCGGTGGTACATTTTTGCATGTGGCCTTTTATGATGGCCCTTCTGTGCAGAGACACATAGCCTTGCCCACATTGTAGCTAGCTAGCTACCTAGGGACAAATTTGTGCAGTGCTCCTTGGGGCCATTCTTTTTCCCTTTTCAAAATTTCATTTATTTAATCACTTTCCACCTAGAAAACTGCCAAACACTAAATACCAGTGGTGAACAATAAATAGTAATATACATTGTACAATCATCCACACAACACTAAAAAAGGAATAATATATGAACCCCTATTAAACTCATCATCTTCGAATTTAAGTGCACCATCAATCTCATGTAGTAAATGTGTACCTTGCCAGCTATTAAGAGGACCTTTGCATTACCTCTCTCTTCCTCCTCTCATGTTTTCTTTGGCATGCATTTTTTTTTTAAGATGGAAACAAAAGGAAGAAAATTATTCCTTGTTTGACAGCAAATCAGTGAAAGGAAAATAAATTATTTACAACGATTGCATCTTTTTATACTCCCCATGAAGAAAATAAGAACATAATTCAATTTTGTGAATAATTGATATGACTTACGTTTTTCTTCGTTTATTTATGCATTTTTTTATATGAACCCGAACAAAGTAAAAAACAAGTTTTTCTTCTCGGATATCAAACAAGATTAAGAATGATGCTCCACTCCTCTACCTTTTGTTTTGTTTATTTTACCATTTATTTCCATTGCCTTCAAATATATCTTCAGTAAGAAACATTATTACTCAATAATGATCTTGAACAATCTCCAAGGCATAATCAACAATCGAGTCTTCAAAATTTACTGAAACTACTATAGCTTAAGGCCATCTAATAATTTCTCCTCGAATGAGACTAGAAGTTAGGCACAACTTCTGTTCCTCTCGACCTCGGCTACTGTTTTGCTGATTACCATAATCTATGACAAATGATTAATTTGTCATGAAAAAAATAGTCAAGATCTCTTCTAAACGAACGTGCTCACTTGAGCTTGGCACATTATTGCAGAGGAAAAAGATTCCGTGTGAATAATTTGGAGGAACTTTAGGGAACCACAGATTACGAAGCTGGATGAGATTGCAAACAGATCACGAAAAGAAAAAGGTAAAAGGGAAAAAGAAACCTGATGGATTTGATGAGATATGATAGCCAATGGGGTAAGGGGAGACAGGTTTCAAATGATGCCTCTTGAAACTCTTCCACCGTTTTTTGATTTTTCACATGGTGGTCAGCAACCTTTCTCCCCTGAATCCTTATGCTCAGTTCTTTAGTCTGTGGCAGTGGGATAAAATTGGGTACGTGGCAAATATAGAAAGACATGAAAAGCTTAGCAGTCTCTGCATCCAGTATCCAATTTTGATGAGTGGTCCTCTCTTCTGATTTTTGGAGCAAGGTCATGAAAATGCGTCCAAAAATGGTTTTAATGTTTCCACAACCTCCCAAAAGAAAATCGTACGACACTGCTAAAAAGCCTCACATGACTTTCTTGGACTTCCGACAACCAATTCACAAGCTGGTTTATTAGACTGACCATAACCATTATTCATCATTGTCCCTCTTCATCCATCTCCATCATCAACCATGCATGCAGGCATGTTGCAGGTTTCACACCTTGTAACGAGTTTGAACGCCTTCTATGACTGGTCCAACACAACATTTGAAAAGCTTAATCGTGCTTGGTTCAAAACATAGACATAAACTGGTGTTGTACGAATGGATGAATATGACTTCCACCATACTATGACCAAACCTAAGGCCGTGTCACCCCCATATTTGGTCATATAAGGGGGTTTTCACTCTGTTCAACATTATCCGTTTTCTAAGAACTAGGGTTTCAGGTTTGCTTCTTTCATGCAATATCAATTATCTATGCCAATCCACACTGACAAAGATGTACTCACCGCCATTGCTCTCTGCTAAATCATAAAAATCAATTCAAAATCTTTGACCAGCGGGGATCACTCATGAGTTCAAAAACACAAAAAAAAAACGAACAATTTATATAAATAATTGAAGAAAACCAGGTATTGTCAGAAATTCAGATATGTGTAGCTATAAAATGGGTGGTAGATCAATAAATCTAAATTCTTCAACCTATTCAATTCAAATTTTCCTATTCTGCATTATCCTACCAAAACACATGAAAGTGCACCTACTAGTCTATAGTTAAGTTACAACCGTTACAATAACGTACACGGCCCTTCAACGTAAAAGATGCAATTCTTAATTTCATGTTCTGGAAAGTGCGAACAAACCTGTTTGTATGTATCATTGCAAAGGAATTTCCAAATAAACCCGATATGTTCATTACACCCACATCAATTTTGAGCTTCGAATATGCGACTCAATTAAATATTTATCTAAATCAAACATTTCCATGGAAGATACCTGCTGCGTTGCACCAAAATATACCCACAAAGAAAGAAGATAAATTGATAATGGACTCAAATAAATTACTGTACTTTTTTTATATATAGATTTACTGCCATATAGCATCAATAACATCTCAATCACGGTGGTCATACAAGAAAACGTCAAAAATGTTGAAGTTCTCCAGAGAGCCAGTCTCTCATTACTAAGAAATCAATCATGCAAGGAGAATATCAAAGCATGTGTCCCACAAAATACAAAGTTGCAGTGACTCCAAATCTTGAGCAGTAAGCATTCACTTGGCAAAATACCAGACGCGCAGAGCTTGGCGTACGTTGTAGGTCCCTCAAGCTGTAGTGGATTCCACCAATGAACAGTTCCAGCAGTATCCAAGATACCGAATTTCTTAATCCATGGTAATAAATCCAGAACTTTCAATGTGAATAAAACTGTTCGTCAGCAAAATGCACGAAGAAAAGGCATGAGTAGAGAGAAATTGTCAATGTTCAGCGGACTAACATGAAAGAGGATGAAAGTTTCCATCAAATTCATGTGCTAATTCTCTTGGTGTTAATAGCAACCAGACCCACATGTCAAGTCAATAAAACCAAAACGACTTGATTCACTCGTCATTTGGTGTGTTCCACGTAACCATATCCTAACTACGGTAATAGATGCTGCCAGCACAACATAACCACAGTCTGGGCTAATTTGGTAAGCTTACGAACTTTTCCAAAATTGAAAGGAAAGCAAAGACCAATCAATCAGTCAAATCAAAAACATCTTATCAGACAAAGCATCGCACGCGGTAAGAAGGCACATGCAAAAGAAGTAACTGACCTAACAACTTTTTATCCTTCAATTCATAATCGTCAAAATTTCCATACACATCAGACAAGCACACGGTCCCTCAAACCAAATCCTAAAAGACCTTTCTTTTCTCAAACTTATAATGTTTCATGATAATTACTACTCCACATTTCAAACACTAATGTTCAATCCACCTGAACGGGCAAAGTGGGAATCGGAGATAGACTAGACATAAGCCAACTTCATATTCTGGCAGCAATTGTCAGAAAAGATAACTCATTTCAAGTCTCCAAACGATACAGAACAGTCTGTCTTTGCATCAGTATCTCTGCAAAAATTAGAAACATCTGACAGCAGTAGCAAATTCGATGTGTGATATAGTTCTGGATAGAACATAAGACAAAAGGCTGCAAATAAATGATGTAAAGGTCTGCTGTACCATGTATTATCACATGCCTACATTTATTGTTTATACGCCTGCAGAGAGACTTAAATGCCAAGGAATAAATTACGGACAGGAATGCAACTCCCAAGCAATTTTAACAAATTTGAATTAGAGTTGAATCAAACTAAAGTAATAAAGGTCTCCAAAATTATCTGGTAAGGAGCAAGATGCCAATGTACTTAAACCAATCACGACTTCATTATCTGTTAGAAACCAATTAAGAACGCTTATCCTCAGGCAGCATAAGTTCGAATTGCTCCATCAGAACCTAAGATGAAGGAAAAAGCAGACAGCAATTAGATTCTGTATCCATTTAGCGGATACTCAGTATGTTAAATTAAGTCAAACGCTTCCACATAGAGGTTAGAATTAATCGTCGCCATTTTAGGTGCTTACATTTTTAAACCAACTTGAGAGAGGCTGTTACGAAACTAAATGATCAAAGGAACCTATCAGAGACAGAGACAGAAGAGATAGAGCACAAATGGTCGCAAGTACTGACAACCTCTGACAGTGAAAAGGAGAAGGGTGAAGAGGCAAACTTCATCTTTGTCAATGTTAACGTATTTAAGAGGAAACTATTCACACAAGCTGATACAAAAAAAAAAAAAAAACCTTTCTTTGGAGGAGAAGAAAGAAACAAGAGAGAAACAAAAGACATGAATAAGTTTGGTAGAAGAAAAATAGCAAGATATAGGATCTATTGGATAATTTCACTCTATTACTGTTTTCATTCACATTTATTTCTTCCCATTGCTTTTATATTTCCTTTATATCAAACATTTTCATTTGTACTCTATTTCTCGCCTATTTCCAAGCACTTCAGTATTTCTATCTACTCTATTTTCACGACTTCTTTCCTTTCCTTCCTACCAAATAGATCCTAAAGTAAAAGGTGCATTTGGAGAATTCAGTCAATGAACCTCTCCAAGAAACTGATGCTTTAGTTAAAAAAAAAAATCCAACCATTAAAATTAACCCTGAATCATGTTTGCTAGACTAAAAATGCTGTTATCATTTAACTTTCACTCTTTCGAGGAAGGCGTATGCTTCTTTATTTTTATACCATTAACATGCATTATAATGTTTTACATAAATTCTTGCTCCCGGCTGACGTTTTCCACTCTGTAGTCCATCCTAAGATGCTAAGTTTACTCTCAACTTCACAGCATCAAAATCAGACCAAGAAACTCACTATACTAGACAGAAAGAATTATAACGTAGTTCTTTTTCCCCATGCACGTTTTCCTCGTCTTTTTCTTTGGCAAAGTCATTCCCATTAATGAGGATTTTAAAAAGGTCCTAGGACCCAAGACATGTGAAACTCACACTCTATTGATTCAAAGAGTCAATTCAAGTAGAACCTTTTCAACTCAAGGAGACAAAGCACTCTCAACAATTTTTCTTGGTTATCAAGACTTTAATCCAAGTTCTTGCTTAAAGTGAAACAAATTATTTACCATTTGAGCCAACAGACATTTGTAAGAGCCTGATGAGGTGGAAACTCAACTCTATAAAGAATAACAATTGAAACTCTCAAGATTATAAAACAGAGAAAATTTAATGATAATAGATGACATAATAGATGACATTGGCAAACTATATACATATAAATAAATTAAATATATATTCTTTCAAAAAAATTATTCATTTATTACGTATAGAGAGGATATAAAAAACTGTATATAAACACTGGTAGTTTCTTTATTCTATAATTTTGTAACACCATACAAACATTATTTTTCCGTAATCAAATTACAAGAGAGAATTTCTTGACTCCAACCATACTTCATTCGTATTTGAATCAGAATCTAAGATGCACGGTTGCTTGCATATTCACAATAAAAACAATAAGACTGAGTTTCTTTAGGTTAATCCGGATTGAGATGGTCATGACCCCAAATTCAACACACCATGTATGGCTTGCTGGAGAACCTCCTTAGCCAAAACATTTCTTGTGTTATCGAATTGGTCATCTAAAATGGGGAGGAGAGCATTGCAATTTAATTCAATTTGGCAGAGGTCAATGGTGGCACTTGAACTAAATTCTCAAATAAATATTAAAAGATTATGAACATTCTCGGCAAATCTTGATGAATTTAATTTTGAGGAACGTTGACTACATAAAGATTATGTTAAGTAACATGAAAATCCTTTAAAGGATCTTCAAATAACCAGGTGTTCTCACATTCTCCCAGAACAAGCTTTAGGTTCAAACAAGGACAGCTTTAGACCAAATTAATATCAATCACCCTAAAGTCTAAGCATAAGGTACACTCAACCTAAGTACCTAAAGTTTAACTTCCTTTCAATATATACACACGATTCAATCGTTTCAATTTCATCTCCTACTCATGGCGTGCGTACCCTGCATCCGCCTCATTTGGTCTTCCTATGTACATGTCAAGTTTTCAAACATAAATTTGAATGAATTTCATTTTGCAAACTTAGTTTAAAAGCAACCCCCAGAGTTAAGTTCACATGAAGTCAAACATAGGTGTGCATCGAAGGAGAAAGCAAACATATTACCAAACTAAGTTTGGCAATAAAAACTTCCATTCAAAGCAGCTGAACGGGAAACCAAACATAGCATATATAGTGTGTCCTTCAATCACTCTAATACTAAGAATTTTGAATCTTCTGGAGAAGCCACGTATATAACTTTTCTCCATAATTCGGTTACAGTCATCGAACCACTAAAATTAAACATTATAAATAGAATATCAAAAATAATATAATAATCAGCAAGCACATTTAACCGGTGAGTAGTGATATGAAACTCCACATTCACCAGGGAGTAAGGTTATCACTTCCGAAATCCCAGTTCCAGGTTCTTATTCTTACCTCAAAGCAATCCTCGGAATTCGAGAAGGCGGAAGGTGAAGAACGCTTCGAGGACTCCGAAGCACGCGCCAAAGAAGACATCGATAACGTAATGCCTCCCGAGAGCGACGCGAGAAATTACAGTGGTCACGGCCCAAGCCCAGACGGCCGCGATGAGAATATCAACGGCGAGGGCCTGGTCTCCCCCGAACCAGCGATTCACGAGGAAGGCCACTCGCGGATGGTGGAGATCGGCGAGGAGCGAGGGGCGGGAGAGGGAGACGACGGAAGCGACGAAGCAGACCCTGGAAGAGTGACCGCTAGGGAAGGAGAAGTTATCGACGGAGACGACGGCGTTGTATTGGGAGTGGTTGGCGTAGGAGGGGCGGGATCGGCGGACGAGGAATTTGATGAGGGCGATGAAAAGGAGGTCAATAAGGGAGCACAGGAGAAGAGGAAGGAGTAGGCTGGAGCGGAGAGGGGAGGAGGAGGGGGCGGCGAGGAAGAGAGCGAGGGAGACTGGGAAGAAGAATCGGAAGTCCGCCAAAAGCTCTAGGAATCGGAGAAGGGGTTTTGGAGCGATGGGGCGTGTGAGAGTGTGGATGAAGAAGGAGACGGCGTTGTCCAGGTCGTGGATGCGGCGGAGTAACGGTGGCGCGGCAGGTGGGGATTCCGGGGGTTCATGGCCTTGGCCCATCGGAGTTACTGAAAACGTTGGGTCTCACGGAAATTCAAACGATCGAAAACCGTTAGTTAGGATATTATACGACTTCGTTTGGAGTTCTACGTTTTCCCTGTAGTAAGAGAGTTTTAGTTTGGTTATGTTCTGATCCCAATTTAATTACTCTTTTTAAGTTAATTACTCTTGATGTTTTGGCTAAATGATGATTACAATAAAGAAACAAAAAATTATAAAATAGAAAAAAAAATGAAAAGGCGTAGAAATAGAATCATCTGGACGAATGAAGAGGTTAAAAGTAAAAAAATTAAGAGAAACATTTTTATAATAATTAATAATAAAAGTAAGTATGTATCTAAGAATATATTATTGTTAAACAAAATTAAATTGACAGCAAACTTTAAGAAACGAATCATGAATATAAATAAGTAATTATATGTACCACATAAATATATGATATTAAAAATTTTTCCAATTTGGTATAATTATTGAATTGGTCCCCAATTTATAGAGTTGGTTCAATTTGATTTCTGAGCTTTTGTAAGGTTCAATTTGGTCTCCGAGCTTTTTTTGAAGGTTCAATTTGATACTCTTATTTTTCTTTTAAATTGGTTCAGTTTAGTACCTTCCATTATATTCCAATGAACGTCGTTAATTTGTTGCACAATGACATCTCACCCCTATACAAACGGTGTTACTGAGATATGACGGAAGGTACTAAACTGATCCACTCTAAAGTTAAATATCCCATTAGTAAATATGTGTCATCTCACAGGTTATCCCAGTCATATGCATCATTTGTATCTCAATTATCTTCAATTTCTATTCCTAGTAATATACAGGAAGCTTTGGCAGATCCTAGATGGACCAAAGCAAAGGTTGATGAGATGACAGCTTTAGAAAAAAACTAACATTTGGGATCTTGTGTCCTTACCAAGAAGGAAGAAAACTGTGGGCTACAAATGGGTATTTACAATTAAGCATAGAGTTGATGAAACTATTGAGAGGTATAAAGCACGACTTGTGACTAAAGGTTACACTCAATCTTATGGTATAGATTATCAAGAAACGTTTGCACCGATAGCCAAGGCTCAATATTGTGAGAATACTTTTATCACTAGCAGCAAACCAAAACCAAGATTGGCCTCTTCTACAATTTGATGTGAAAAATGCTTTCCTACATGGAGAAATTTCATAAGAAATTTATATGAATTCTCCACCAAGCATGACAGATTCAATTGGAATGAAGGTTTGCAAATTAAAGAAGGCTCTATATGAATTAAAACAATCCCCAAAAGCATGGTTTGGAAGGTTTACCAAGTCTATGAATGTTTTTGGCTATAGAGCTAGTAACTATGATCACACATTCTTTTTTAAGAGGAAAGGGAAGAATTAAAGCTTTGATTATATATGTAGATGACATGATTATTACAAGAAATGAACAAGATGAGATTTCCAGTTTACAACAATACCTTACATCTGAATTTAGATGAAACAACTTGGAAACCTCAAATATTTTTTGGGTATTAAAGTAGCTAACATTGTATTTTTCTATGCCAAAGAAAATATACTATTGACTTACTATCGGAAACTGGACTACTTCAGAATAAACCAGTTGATACACCAATTGAACAAAATCATAAACTCTTTCAATGCTCAAATTCAGCAAACATAGATAGAGGGAGATACTAAAGGCTGGTAGAAAAATTAATTTATTTTTCTCATACACGTCCAGATATTACCTATGTAGTGAATGTTATTAGTCAATTTATGCATGAGCCCACGAAAGCTTCATATGGATGCTGGTGAGAGGATATTGAGATATTTAAAGTCCACTCCTGGAAAAGGCATTTTGTTCACAAATCATGGAAACTTAAAAGTAGAAGGGTACACTGATGCAGATTGAGCAGGTTCAAAAGATGATAGAAGATCTATCTCTAGATACTTTACTTTTGTAGGAGGAAATCTTGTAACTTGGAGGAGTAAAAAACAGTCTTTAGTAGCAAGATCTAGTGCTGAAGCAGAATTCAAAGGCATGACACTAGGTGTATGTGAACTTTTGTGGATTAAAAATGTGCTATCAGATTTGGATTTTAAACAAAATGAAACTATGAGTTTGTACTGTGATAATACGTCGACTATAGCAATTGCTCACAATCAGGTGCAACATGATAGGACAAAGCATGTGGAGATTGATAGACAATTCATCAAAGAGAAACTTGAAGTTGGAATAATTTACTTTTTTTTTGTAAGATCAGAATTGTGTAGTTGGCTGATGTTCTCACGAAAGAAGTGTCAAACAGAGTATTTAATGAGTCTCTCTATTCAAGTTGGGAATGTGTGATATCCATGCACTAACTTGAGTGGGGTGTTAAGATATGTCAAATATTCTATTAGCAAATATTATGTAATCAAATAGTGTATTAGCTATAATTTAGACATTATTATCTCTGTAAGCAAATATGTGCAACTGTCATCCCTTTAATAGATGAGGAATTATAGTCTTCTTGTATGTATATATATAATACCCTATCCTTTAAAATAATACATCAAAACTATTTTTTACATCATATTTATAGTTTAATCCTGAATAAGAGCGGTGAGTGTCTTCCAAAGAATATTTCCAAATTTGATTTAGTGTGTTTCGGAAATAAAATCCGGATGGGTGCAATGAAAAATTTGATAGGTGAAAAGCAAATTGCCAAGAAAAAAAAAACTGTATGGTAGTTCAGGAAAAAGTTGTCTACATTTAAAATAAAATTATACTTATATTTTCATTATTTAACTCTCATTATGTATCTGGTTTAATATAAACTATAATAATATATTAATTAATGATTCACTTTAAGTTATAAAAAATAAAGTACGAAAGTAAAAAATAAATAAAAATCATATTGTCATTATCTCTGTCTATAAACTAAAAAAGTAAGTGGGCTTGTTTGGTGGCAACTAAACTTATACGGATTGGGCTGCTTACGGATCTTGTTATATAACAAACTTTTTAGAATGATATGCAAACAATATTTGGTTGCAAGGAAAATGCTAAAAAGTTGTGGGTAAGTTTGAAAACATCACGCAACAACTGTAATGACCCATTCCTTTCTGTCCATTTCTAAAATATAGGGAAATAAATAAAGAACTAAATGTAGGAAAGAAGTAGATCTACTTCTAATGCAACAAAAAAAATATAAGTTTAGATAAAAACATAAAATTAGTAAGAAAACAGTTTTTGGCATCAATCAATAATCAATAATTGGCATGATTATCTTTTCCAGATACACAATGCCCTGTTGAAGGACATCTTATCCTCAGCTTCAGTAGTACATATATTGACAATGATTGTTTTCAGTTTTATTTTTTTAGTTATTCCCTGTATTTAAACATATTTTTCCTTTTTCAGTTTTTATCATTACATTTAATACTTCTCAGTTTTGTGTGACTTCAGCAATAAAAAACTATAAGAGATTAAAAGTAACATGTATAAAAAAATAAAAGAAATTAAATAAAATTTATACAAATTAAAATGGACAAAATTTTAAATATAAAAAGAAAAAAATATAAAAGTGTATTACTAGTCGCGCCTCAACTACTCATTAATATTACTGCACTTTTTAATTTTTTTGTATGAATTTGTAATCTATATTTTCTCTCTTTAATGTTATCTTTATTTAAACTGTAAATTACAGTATCAAAATATATAAAATAATAATATAAATATTAATAAATTTATTAAATCAATAAATTAATATAAATACTTAATTTAATTCATTAAAATAAAATATACACATGGCGCATATATTATTGTAGTTTACAGTAAAACAAATGCTTTTTAATAGTGGCATATACATATTCAAAAAGTAGTTTACATTTATCACTCTCTTCCACGTTTTTGGACTAGTAGCACTCTTAACTTTTCAGGTTATATTCCTGGTATTTTATTTTTTCAATTTCATCAGTAAACTAAATAAATTTGGCATTTTTTTGGCTTATTTTGTTTTATTTAAAGTTCTTACGAAAAATTATAAACTTGATTCACGTCAGACCAAGATTTGATCAATGATGGAGTCCGTAAACTAAAACAAGAAAGAAAAAATATACTGACTAAAACTAAATCAGTGTTTATGTGAATATCTTCAGGTAAAAAGCCTCTCGTAAACTAAGATTGGTTTTTTGGTATAATGTCTCTTTAAAATATGGAAACAAAGACAAATGAGAAGTAGTTGCCTCATCTTTGATTGCATTTGTCTGTTGTGTGTATAAAAACAAAAGACAGTAATAAGCTGCTCTGTCTATGTTTGTAGGACTTATAACAATTAATAAAGTATAAAGGATTAATATAAAAAAAAACATGACACTATATTTAATTTAATGAATTATGAGATTTTTAACCTTATAAATTATAAAATAATTATACAAAAAAAACGAGACTACTTTAAATCTAAAATTTTAATTATGTGTTTATAAATATTTTCTTGTGTTTTACTCAACTTTTTTGTCTTTATTCAATAAAAAAACTTTCACTTTTATAAACATATTTAAAGACGAGACGTTATATATAAACACAACAGTGAATAACAAGATTAAGTATCCGATCAATATAATATTGTAAAATCAAATATTATATGTTTAGTTGCAATCTTGATTGGTCTTAAGATATTACTTGTACACAGATATAACAAATAAATTTGTTTTGTTCGAATCTATATATATTTTAATAGAGAATTTTGTATTGACCGAAAATGATATGGATAGGAAGAATATTTAATTTTTTCAATTGAATATGAAAATAGGAATAAGTATACGTATATTTGTTCCGTCTTAATTCTCATATCTGTCATAATACATATCATCGATTAAATTATTAAAATACTCATTGTCTATTAAGAAATCTTATATCCATTTATAATTTTATATAGGTTAAAATTCCTTTTTGTCTCAATTTTTGTCAAATTTTGTTTAATAAGTTCTAATTTTGATTTTGTGTTCAAATAAGTCTCAATTTTCGTCAATTTTGTTCAATGGGATCTTTTTTGCTACATGAACCGTGACTATCACGTGTCACTTTCTGGATTTTTCTTTTTTTATAATTTTCTTTTATGTAAATATGCATGAATGACTAATTATGTTCTTATTCCATCTAACACCATATCTATTAATAATAATCATACTACTACTTCTAACCAAGTTTAAAATAATCTATTAAAAATGATAATATGTCGTTATTTCATTTAACACAATATCTAAATAGGTATATCCTAAGATACTATAATATTATTATTATTTAGAAACCATTAACTTTTACATCAAAAATTTTAGTTTTTAACAATAAAAAATTCAAAAACTTTTATTTTAATTATCTAAAAGTATAAATAATAATTAAGTCTAACATAATAAAATATTGAATTCACTTTTTTAACTAATATAAACAATACATTAATAAATTCAAAAAATAAAAACAGTATGACTCGTGCATTCATGTTATTCAAACTTTTTTTATATGAATTACATTTCATAATATATTTTTCATAATATATTGCATTATATCTATTTATAATATTTTAAATTTTATTTTATCTTTTCTCTTATTTCATATAGGCATTGATATTCTTTTTGTGTTTTAAATTGTTTATATCTACATTTATTTATATTTAAAATTTTAACACAAAATTGTATTATATTTATTTTGTACGAGATCTAACAGTAAAATATGCATTTCATTTTAGTCTAATTTATAACTAAATAATTTGGTTGTAAATTTTAATCATACAATAAAATTATTTCTTACACATCAATGATTAATTATAGTGTCAGTTTTATAAATTAAAATTAAAAAAAAATTCATATCTAAATATTATTTTTTAATATTAATAATATTATTTGTATTATTATTATTAATATTATTAGTTATACTTTTAATAATATGATATTTTAACATTATAAAATCAAAATTAAAACAATTTTATTTAATTTAATTTATTACATAAAAAAAACTCATAATTAATTACTTATCTTTTTCTCATATCACTAAACTTTTTACTAAAATTTTATATTTATAATTATATATAATTATAATCACATAAATAAATTATTTATGTAAATATAAAAATAATTATATTAATTTCTTAATAAAAATAAAAAAATACAATTTTATCAAGTATAAGAAAAGTTAATTACCTTTTTTAATAAAAAAGAACAAAAACAGTACGTATGCACGGGTTAAATAGTTGTAAAAAAATTGTATTCAATTAATTAAATTAATTTTAAATAATAAATTAGTTAAATAAAAAAACAAAAAAAATATAACATACAAAAAACTAAAAAATATAAAATCACTTTAACTTAAACAAATTAAAAATACACTTAAATAAATCATAAAATTAAATTGAAAAGAATTTCGAAATAAAAAATAAAATTTAAATCGAAGTCTTCGTGAATACGATGATTTCACACTTAACAAGAAAAAAAAATTGAAGTTGTCATTAACGTGAAGAATTAATGTTGAAAAAAAAAAAAAAAAGTCGTAACACATCATACAACTTCAGGTCTTTGACATATACTTTAAAATCACCATCCCTCTTACGACTCCACCCCTTTTGGTAATTTTCTTTTTTAAAAGTCCCCTTACGTAAATTAAAAAGTAAATTTATCCATACGCAAATGAATCTTAATAAGATTAGAAATAGCGATGAAAAAAAATAAAAAAGTTATTTAGTACTTTGACTTTCATGAACATGTACATAATTCAGTATAATTGTAAATATAAAAAAAATCACTCATATATAAAATGATTGTCCTTCGTTCTTACATATTTTTGAACTCATCAATAATTGAACCAGAAATAAAATTTTCAACTATTTTTTTCCAATGTAAATATAAACTTATTCTAAATAATTAATAAGAAACTCCTCAACTATAACTTGTTAAACCTTAACAAAGGTTTTTTTAATTGAATAATATAATCATTTGTATGGTGCTCCGGAATACGTAAATAAGTAGAATTTGTTCTGTTTTATATCGTCACAAATATCTTTCTTTTTATCACTTTTAAAAAATAAATATATTTTTTTATTCTTCGTCAATATATCTATTTTTACTTTAAGTTTAAGATTAAAAAATAATTTATCATCATTTAATCAAAAAGTAAAAAAATTAAGAATTATTAAAAAAAAATATATGATAATCAAGCATAAGTTGAAAGACGATTATGAAAAAATACATAATACAATACTTTTTCTTCCATATTTATAAAAATTAATATAAAGCTCATGAGATAAAAAATAATGCTTAATATTAAACAAATGTTTCAGTATTATGTGAAACAATAAAGATACTTTTTTTTTTTCACGAATGAAAGATAACAAATGAGAAATGAAATAAAAATAATGAATTTGTATCTAACTTTTTTTTCGAAACAAAAGGAAAACATGTGAATGTGTGAAATGAATATAATACGTGAAAAAGTCAAAAACAGAATAAAAAAATAAGAAACATCTTTATAGATTTTTTTATTTTTTTATTTTTTGATTTTATGTTATATTTTTTATTAATATTAAATATTATGCTTTATAAAATAAATAAAAAACACCTAATTTAACTTTTAATATATATTAATATAATTTTGAAAATTAAAAAAATTAAAATATTTAATACACATAATATAAAAAATTAAAAATGTTGAGGCCACGGTCACTCTACCTCCAAGAAGTTCCGCCATTGGATTTTAAGATTCTTTATCGACAAAGTTGAAAGGGAAATAAGATGATTGAGTTCAACTCTTCATCTGATATTTAAAGATATAAAATTAATTTTATAAATTTGAAAGGAAGGATGAAATAAATTATGGGTTCAACTCTTCTAACTAATAAATACCATGAAATCCTAATAAATAACATTGGCATATAAAAAAAATGTCTTCGTTTTCATTGTTATTTCTTTTCACTATTTATATTCTTCTTTCTCCATTTTTACTATTCATGTTCTCCCATCTCATTGATCATATTTTCGTACTCTCTTTATATTATTTGTCGTTTTGTTTTTATTTTTTGGTGTTTGTCTTCTTTATTATTCATCTTCTTTTTGCAATTTTTTTTCTGAACTTTATCTTCTTTATTGAGTTTGGTCTTTGTCGAGTTTCTTTACCATTTGGTTTGTTCGTAATTTTTCATTTTCAGTTTCTTCCTCATAAACCCTCCGGAACAGACCTGAATCGCAAATTACACTATTCACATCCTCTTTAATTTAAGTTATGATTCAAACTACAAAAGTGTTTTATGGCCCTAATTGTTTTAATTTTTCTTTTCATTATATATTTAATTCATCCTTGAACTTTTCTTCAAAATTATTATCTATTTAATTTACCGACAATATTATTAAGTCGTTTTCATAAATGACTACCCTTAGTCAAACTAGTTACAGGGTTTGAATTATTTGTTGCATGGATGATGATTTTGACATAAAACTTCGCCTTTCTAATTTGTGAAACTTGTCCCTCATGGATTTCGAAGAGAACATGACCCTTTTTAAACACTTTCAAAAGACGTAAGTTTCTCTCTTTGATCTATTCTTCTCTTTTGTTCCTTTTATTTTATTTTTTTTGTTTCTTGAATGACTAAAATTGTTCTCAATTCTATTGTTTATTTTTCCTTTATAATATCAACATTAGTGTTAGGTTCATCTAGAAAAGTCTCGCATGACTTAAGATAAATAATCAAGTGAGTAATAATAATTATATAATGAATTTTGGTTAAAAACATTTTAAAGTTTGTATTTGTTCTTTATTTTTTATACTCTTGTAATAAAGTTTTGTGAGGTTTAGTTTAAATTATTATTTTGAAAAGGGTGAGTATATTTAAGGTCAATATGCATGAGAGAGTAGTTTATGTGTTGTAAAATTTTTCACATAATGTTATTTTATGGTTGTCATGAGACAACAAACATGGGGTTTATTTTTCTCCAGTTTTGGATTTTTCACATTATATTTTTGTGTTGATTGTTTTTATCTTATTTATCTATTAGTAGAATATTTATCAGAGGTAAAGACATTGATGTCCTTCATGATGACGTTTTTTCTCATCAGAGTTTATGGTTCAATAGGATATTCTTAGTATCTTCTGTGGATGTTGCTTGGTCTAATGTTCCACACCAGAAAAATATTATTTTTTTGTTGTTGGAGAATCATTCGTGGTTGTTGAAATTGCAATGTCATTTGCAAGTGCTCTCAAATGCGACATAGAGAAATTTAAAGGAAGAATAAATTTTGGCTTATGATAAACTCAAGTTAAAGATGTGCTGATACAACCTGGATTACACAAGGCATTGAAAGGAGTGCGAAAATTGGCTAACATTGATGCACAATACTAGGAAAGTCCCACGTTACCTAAGATAAGCAATAAAGCGAGTGATAGTAGCTATATAATGGACTTAAGATCCATGATGCACAAACACCTCAATAAAAAACATTTAAGTCTGTATTTAAATTTTCTTATAAACATAATGTTGTGAGGTTTAGTTTAAATTATTGCTTTGAAGAGTGTGTGTGATTTTGTGGTCAAAGGGCACAGTCTATTTGTTGTAAAAAATTGTCCCAACTTTTAAAAAAATGTTTTAATTAGGTCCTTTTGAACAAAAAAATATTAACAATACTACCATGTGTAGTGTAGGCTTTAAGCCTAACTCAATCCCACAAAATCGATTTGTAAGGTAAGACTTACACCTCACTTATATACTATAAAATGGTCTTATCTCTAGTGATTTCCAGCAATAGAAGAATAGGAGACTGTGAAATTCACATATTTATCTTCAGTTTCAGGTCAAATCAGTAGAATTAAATATTCATAAAAATATTACTTTTTATATTTCCTTTTTCTGAAGACGACAGTTATTAATGCGATCAACGGCTTAAATTTTTTTTAGAGAAACTAATAAATATAATAACTTTATAGTTTAATAAAATAATTATAAGATTCTTTATTTTATTGTTTTTATTACTATATTATAATATATATATATATATATATATATATATATATATATATATATAAAAGATTATATAAAGAATGTGTATAAATAATAAAAAAATAATTAATATTGTCTTAAATTTTAAAAATAATAATCAACAAAATAATAAATTATCACACTTAAAAAACACGAGGTATCTATTTTGAACCGATAAATGTTTTCCAAAATTATTCAAATAGTCTAAAATCAAACCATGGACTATTGAGTAGAATTGGAAGAGGTTGAACGTAACGGGTAAATATTATTTTCCATATGTATAATTAGTTTAGTGAGGAGTTCATATCATACAATACATATCTATTCAATCTTATCAGTCGAGAAATAGTATTTTTTTTAACTAGTCTAACATTTAATTTGATTCGTATTTTTTTTGTTATTTTAGTAACTTTTACTATATTCTTTGTAGGAATATTAAAGTAAACTCAATTCCATAACTAACTTGATTCACCTATGTTTAATAGGATTGAGTTAAAAAAATATAACTTTTTAAAATATAGTTCAATATCAACAATATTTACTTATACTGATTTTTTTTTAATTATTTTTTTATCTTTATTTTGAAAAAATGTTAAATTAGTTCTTCAATTTTATTTTTTTTTTCAATTTATTTCTGTTTTCTTATAAGTGATTCAATGTCACATGTCAATTTTTAATTTTTAATTTTTAAATTTAATATTATTTGTGAGAAACTAACAGCAGAACACATTGAATCACTTTTAAAAAAAATCAGAATCAAATTAAGATAAAAAAGATAAAGGACCAATTTGATACTTTAAAAAAAAATTTAACCTTTTTTTTAGTTTACTCATATTACTAACATAAGAATATATATAATTTTTAATTATATTAAAAAATACAAAATACGTACACTAAAAGAAAATAATTCTTCTTATATACTGTTATAAATTATAAATTATAAAATACAAATATTAAGACAAAAAAAAGTAATTTAGCTTTTTTTTTTTTAAGTTTACTCATATTACTAACATAAGAATATATATAATTTTTAATTATATTAAAAAAAAAAAAATACATACACTAAAAAAATAATTCTTCTTATATACGGTTATAAATACAAATAGAATATATCTTCGAACCAACCAATTATTTAGTTCAAATAATAATAATTTATGAATGCCTTTTTAAAATAGGGAATGAATTATGTTATGAAGTACTCATATTCAACATGCTTCCGCCATGGATGAATAATTTATATGGTCATAAGAATATAAATTTTGAAAAGTGATTCTTCTATCTCAGTCACTGTATATTAGTTGTTAACTTTAATTAATTTGAATTAAAAATTTATAAATATATTTGACAATAATAAAAAAAACTCATTAAATATGACTAGATTAGAAATATTTCTCAATAAAGATGAGATTAAATTTTAAAATATTATGAGTTAAAAACAACTTATAAAAGCTCTATATTGAATAGCTTAGTGAATATTAGTTTTCTATATTTTTACAATATCTATATCTATATATATTAATATAAAGGAGATTTTTCTTTATTTTTCAAATTTACTCTTTAAATATTTTTTTTAACTTAAATGAATATTTTATTAATTTTTCTATTTTTTAAATTTAGTCATTATTTTTTAAAATTTAACTATTTTTTTAATTATAAAACTATCTATAACGTAAATAAAAAATATTAACAATAACATTATAAAAATGATTTATATTTAATTTCATAGTTATAATAATAAATAATAATAATTATAAATGATTTATTATAAAAAAATTGTGAACAGTAGTATTTGATGAAAAAGTTATTTTTACAATAGACTGATAAAATATTAGATTAAATTAAAAGCATATAAATGATTTTAAAATAGGGTTAGTAGTAAGTAAATCAGGAATTAAATATGAAAGCCGAGAATAATGACAACATCATCATAACGTGAAAGAAACTAACTTGATAGGCAAGTCTCCTTATAGCCTCAAACATATAAATAGCCAAATCCACCTTCTTTCTTCTTCTTTGCTCTCTCTCCCATTCCTCCTTTTCTTTGTTTTCTAGTTTCATTCAAGGTGATTTTTCATTCCCTATTTTCTACCATCTTAGATCTCTTAAATCTCTTCCCTTTCCCCTTCTTATTTTGTTCAATTCGTTTGGATTTGTTTCAGGTCCCTTAACGCGATTTCTGCGCCGCTGAAAAGAGTGGTAACTGATAAATCAGGTACTTGTCGATCTCTTCTCTCTCTCCCTATCGTGAAATGATCCCAATTTTTTTTATGTCATTGGGTGATAGTGCTTCAAAATCAAGAACGAAACCAATTTCACCTTGTGTGTTCCGATAATGACCCTGTGGCAATGAATCATTGATCAAAGCGTCGTCATTTTTTCTTTTCTCCATTCTCAAGCTTTTTTGTTTTGCATTTTCCTGATATGGGCAAAATGGCAGGGGTGTAATCAAAAGGTGATGCTTTTGGGCCAAAGGGACATGAAAAAAATTCAGCCTTAAGCGTCGTCCTATTCGCACAGTTTCGATTTGTTTTCTCCTGCAACTGTAAGCCATTAATTGGTTTTTCATTTTTTTTTTTCAATATCTCAGTCATTTACGACATTTCACACCATACATACGGACTTAAATTTTATATTTGATTGAAAATGTTTAAAGCTTTTAACCATACTGATACACCCGCATAGGGCATGGTAATTGAGTAATGATTTGACAGCCCATGTGTCAAGACCCGAGTGTTTCTCATCTACCATTTGCCTATCAATTAAGAAAAGTAGAAAATAATATGTTGTACTTGAGTTTCTCTATTTTTTTTTAATGGTTACAGAACATGTTCAATTTTCGGAAACATGAATATGGTTTACTAAAATAAAAGCACTAGAATATTTTGCCTAGCCCACCTGCCAGATTTAGGTTAAAGTTTTTCACAGGGTAATGGTTTTTTGTCATCCACAGAACTTTTTCAACATTGACCTTAACCTAGGCCAGATGGATGCCAATTATGTAGTAACAATTGCATATTCAAAAAGCAAATTTGATATGTACCCTTTAAAACAGGCAATATTAACGGAGGCTGAATAGATTTTTTACAATTTATCTCTCCCCCTCTTATTTTTTACCATCCTTTTATTGTATTTTTGTGGTGGGAGAGTTATTGGAGTATGGTTATGTCCTTAACTTTTATTCACGTTGGCTGTTGAAGTGTCTAGTCAATGAAGGGAAATTTGTTATGATCATAATATAGTTTTTTATTTATTTTTAATTTATATATATATATTGGAATGTGAAGGTCGTGCGTTGGATCTACAGCTACAAGTGACAGGCTGACAGCTACATTTTTTCTCCATTTTTAGCTCGGGTAGGTCCATCACCGAAGTTTCAAGTTTCAAATACATACCACAGATATAACTGCACGAACACATGACTCATACAGTGCACGACGCTACACAACTCTGTATCAAGTATTAATATTTTATGCCATTTCTTTCCCAAATGTTGCTATAAACAATTACAGCAATAATGATTTCTTCGTTAGAGCATTTCCGATGGTCTACCGAAATTTGTGCTTCTTAACTTTAGTGACTCTGTCTTATAATATTAGATCTAAAATTTTAGCAGTTTTCCACTTACCGTTAATAGTCTAAAATCTTAAAACATATCTTTAACAAAATGCAATTTTATTTTTAGAAACCATTTACCTGTTCTTACTATTAGAAGCCATGTCAACCCCATCCATTTATAATCTTGAGTAAAATTGATTCTTAAATTGTAAAACCTCCCAGGAATTACCATCGGATATGCTCGTAGTGCATTTTGAACATAAGGGACTATGCATATGCATAATGATTATAATAATGTTAAAGAAGGTCATGTGTCATTTATAGATAAGTTCGAATAACTGACATAGCGACATGATAAACATTTAGTATAATGTATTCATAATCTGCCTTATCTTCTGTGCGCATCATTAGATCTATGCTTGTTTTGAATTCTGGTTATATATTTATTTATTCTACCCAAGAAATTGCTTAGTAATTTTGAACTTCACAAAAGTATCTATACATTGGGTTTTTCTCTATGGCTTTGAAGGTATTGTCTTGTGAAAGTATCTTTTACTTTCATACTTGGGAGGGTTTACATACTTTTAAATTTGTTATAGACATCATTTGACAAGTATTAATGCACGTTGAAAGGTAAAACGGGTATAGAACTAAAATAAATTGCTGACGTGTAGTTTGGTAATAAAATAAGATTTTTTTCCTTTTTTTTATGTTATTTGTTTCCGAAGAAAATCTTTTGGGAGTAAAAAGTAGAGGCTAGAAATCTTAGTCTGTTTTTGGAGAATGTTCCATGTGAATGTTGATTATTTGAAAAACAGTAGAATCAGGTGTTCCTGAAAGTAATTGTAACTTTGTAAGCTTTCATTGCCATGCCAATTGCACCAACACTCAGAAGAACTGGGAGTTCCCTCGGTCACTGAATTATTATCGACCAAGCTCAGTGGGACATCATTTTCATTGTTTGCTTTTTTTGACAACAATGTTTTCTAGTGTTTCCTCGACGTGTTTCGTTTTTTATATTCGCATTTCATATCATGTTCAGCAATTCCTACTTTTCATTGTACATTCCTGTTTAATCAATTAAACGTCCATTACTCTTACATTAATAAGCCTTTATCATGCGCAAACGCCACCATTGAAACAAATTATATATAAATGTAAATTTTGTATTCATTGATCATCTATAGCCAATATATAGCTTATGGTTTCCTCGGCTACAGATTTTATAACAGTCACCCTCTATTCAGAAGACCCACACATCAATATCATCATCCCGTTACAAATGCAATGCGATATATGAGAAGGTATTTTGTTATAATCATTTTTCTGTTGTTTCATCTTCCGAACATTGTTATTTTCCCTTACATTTCATGACAAAATCCCATTTGGTTGCTCTGTAACTATGGTTATTATTCTCCCAATTAATCAAACTTTCAGTGAAACCCGTGCTTGATGGACTGCTCACACAGTTGCAGTGACAAGAGAACATTAAAGCGGTGGTTTTTCATAGACAAAAGAGTTGGTTGACCGAAGATAAAAAAGTAGAATAGGCAGCACATAAAATCAACCCTGTTTGTGACAAAGTCACACGCTCATAATATCAAACACAATCATTTCTAGCTTTCGTTGATACGTTGGTGCCTCTCAAATAGTATAGCTTGGTTCAATGGATTTGAAGTCCTCTCATGTTTCTCCTGTTCTCACTGACCCTGTTCCCGTCAATAAGTCAAGGCTTCGAATGCATTCTAGTCTGCTAGCTTATTCCCAGCAAGATTCGCCAGTCTCTCCGGGGAAGTACTCAAGAAGCAATTCAAGGAAAAGTACAGGGAGTGTCGATGATGTGAAGTCCAATGGTTGGTTGGATGCCATGAAGGCTTCTTCTCCTCCAAGGAAGAAGCAACTGAAAGGGTCCAGTGTTCAGATTGCTTCAATTGACTTTGAGATTGAAGATTATTGTACATGGATGGTAAATTTGCTACATAGTCTCATGATTTCGTCATTTAGTTCTTTGGTTGATTTATTCGGGATCACAACCGTGGTTTCGTCATGTTCCTTGATATTATGAAAAATTGTACAGAAATACAATTGATATAGTCACAATTGCGATTGCATTATGATTGCAGACACACAAAGAAAAAACCTTGATGTTGCTATCAACATCACAGTCGTAGACCGTATTCGAAAACCATGCATTGATCCATCTCGCTTAAAGTTTTTTTTCCTTTGTAGACTGTCTTTGATTTGGTTTCTTTTACCAGCTTGAATATCCTTCAGCACTAGACTCTTTTGAGAAAATCGTTGACCTTGCTCAGAATAAGAAGATTGCAATGTTTCTAGACTATGACGGCACACTTTCACCGATTGTAGATGATCCCGATTGTGCCTTTATGTCCGAATCTGTAAGTAGTACAGGATTGCCATTATATAAAATTATATATATATATATATATATATATATATATATATATATATATATTATATAATATATCAGGTACAATTATGTCAATTCTTCGTTAGTTCTTAATGTAAGTTCTCTCTCTTTTTCTTCACAAAATTATGCTTAGATGCGAACAACTGTGAGAAGTGTGGCAACATATTTCCCCACAGCAATCATCAGTGGAAGAAGCCGTGACAAGGTATCCAGGGTGATTATTGTTTTATTATTTGCTGAGTTAAGTGTTCATATTTTTCTTTATCAGATTTACTGTCATAAAAGCGTGTTACTTTTAATTTTCAGGTTTTTGATCTTGTTAAACTAACAGAACTGTACTACGCTGGTAGTCATGGGATGGATATTATTGGCCCTGTCAGTGAAACTTTGTCCAAAAATCACCCTAGTTGTGTAATGTCTACAGACCATGAGGTGTGTAACAGTAGTGAAGCAATCATGGATTGTGTCACCGTTTTATATACATTGAATATATGTCAAAGAATTCCGAAGTTCACCGTGTCTCTGTATTTGAATGTGTCTAGGGAAAGGAAGTAACTCTCTTTCAACCTGCGAGAGAATTCCTGCCTATGGTTGATGAGGTGCGAGTTCTCTTTCGAATATTAAGCGCGAATCATGAGCTTTTTCATAAATTGCAAAGAAAGTAATGATGGGATGATTTCATGCAGGTTTTTAGAGCCCTCGTCGAGATTACTAAAGATATAGAAGGCGCAAAAGTTGAAAACCACAAATTTTGCGTTTCTGTACATTACCGTAATGTAGAGGAGAATGTAAGCATTGGTTGCACCAACCATGAGGAGTTGATATAGTTTTTCCAAATCCCGATCATTCCATTATCTAATCCTTTTTTACTTTTTAAATGGACCGCAGAATTGGACAGTAGTTGGGCAACGTGTCCATGATGTCTTGCAAAGTTACCCTCGTTTACGTTCAACTCATGGACGGAAGGTATTGTAATATTAGCCATTCTTAATTGGAAAGTGGACACTTTGTACTTTTGCACAATTTTTAAACATTTTATGATTGTAACCAGTGATTTAAAATTTTAGTAATATAAACCTCCTTTGGTGCGGTAGGTTTTAGAAGTCCGTCCTGTGGTTGACTGGAATAAAGGAAAAGCAGTTGAGTTTTTACTTGAATCTCTAGGTAAGAACCTCTCTTCTGCCTTTGATTATATTTTGAACACAAACCAAGCTCAAAATGGTGTTTTGCAGGATTTAATGATAGTGAGGATGTGCTTCCCATCTACATTGGAGATGATAAAACTGATGAAGATGCATTCAAGGTATTGAATTTGAATTAAATATTTTCAGTTATGCTACAAATTTTAATGACTGCAATGTGCATATGGTAAACATATAGGTGCTGCGAGAGAGCAATAGAGGCTATGGGATTTTGGTTTCGTCGGTGAGGAAAGAAAGCAATGCCTTCTACTCTCTCCGAGACCCCAATGAGGTACAAATCTCGGCATAGTTGTTGTGCAATTATTTTGTCTGATTCTTCTTTTTGTCAGAACTTAGATTATTGGCATAATACGTGCAGGTCATGAAATTTCTCCAACTCTTGGTGAACTGGAAAAGACAAGAAAGAAAGCATGGGAAGATGTAAAGGCCAAAGGCTTCATTGTATTTTATACTCCAATTACATAGATTTTCTAGAATTGATTATTTCTTCCTCCGCTTTCATTTCTATTAAGTTATTACCAATGGAAGCTACTGGATCCTGCGGATTTGTGGTTATTATTATTGCTATATACACCATCTCAGTATCACTTTTTTATTCTTTTCAACTTGTAATAGTTGAGTGAAATATATCAGCGGCTTCCATCAATTATTTAGCATTTTTCTAAAGCTGGATCAGTAGTCATTCGTGTATTATGAACTGCTTCTTGGCAAGCAAAATGATATGAAAAACAGTAATATTTTTTATACATTTAATTTTAATAATAGTTTCTGCATAAATATATTTTTTAGCCTATGTGCATTACGGAATAAATGCTGAAACTATTTCTTAAATGTTTGTCTGATTCTGATGAAAGTATGATATTTAACCATACTTTTGCATCTGCTTTATAATTGCCATGGAAAGTAAATGTGCGATGATTAGGACGTTAGAAAGAAAAGAAAGCAACGGAGAACAAGACACGACGGAAGCAGTTAGGAAATTGACTATCTATTTATTGTATAGAGAAACAATTGATGAGGGGAAAAAAGTACATATATTTAATTTACAATAAGGACCATGCAAGTAAAACATCATATTCTAGGTACATTTGCATTTATTTAATGAATAAACTTCAACCTTGACCATAACACACTAAATTAAGCGCCATGTCTGAGCACATTTTTTTCATGGAGGAAGAAAAAGTAAGAAAAATAAAATAAAACATTTCATAAATTAACTTTAATTCATAAAAAAGTTACAAATAAGATTTTAGAAAAAATGTTATAAATTAACTTATGAACAATTTACTTTTAATTTGTAAAAAAAAAAAAATCTTCCTACATTTTTTTATTTTTCAATAATAGTCGTAACATCCTAATTTTAGCAGCTTAAAACTAATAAATTAGGATGTTCCAACTTAGTGTTCAAAACATATAAATAAATGTATAAAATATATTAATACAGTCTTACAAATAATCGGACTATATAAATATATCAATTATACATACCAAACATTTCTAATTCTAAATACAAGCTAACCACTTACAATAGTTTTCCACTGAGATCTCTTTCCGACCTAAAAGATGGCTCTTCAACCTCTAGAGGTGCCTCTGAAATTGCAACCACCACTGTTAATAGGTGATCATCCCAAGAACGAGATTAGGATATACTATTATGATCATTGATCAACAAAGACAAGACTCAAACTGATAAATAAAACAACGCATGCAAGCAGAAGATGACTTATATGCAACAGAAAATATAAAAGACCAAAAAAAGAGAGCAGAAACTTAATTTATGCGAATGGAGAAACTGATAAGTCAAAATTGAAAAACTCACCGAAAGGATCAATCCTAGGGTCTCGATTTTTCAATCAGACGACCAAAAGGATTTAACACTTAGAGAGAAGTCATAAAACTGTAGGAAAATGGTTTTTAGAGAGAGGATGTGTTTTGTTTAAAAATAATGAAACTCATTTATAACAATTCTATTTATATTAAAATATTTTAATATTAAAATAATCGAGCTTCACTATTTTTAACCCACTATCACCTTTAAACTATCATTTTCTAGGGTTTTAGAACGGTGTTTATAAAAAAATCATGTAAACAATTAAATAACCCATATAATATTCATAAAATTTGCTCAAAGTGTAAAAAATGGGTTAAGTACATAGTAATAATGGTTCATCGACGATTAAAATATGTCTGTCATTAATATTTTTAAAACTATTTACAGTTTTTTGGAATTAAAGAAATTGTTTATTACCTTTTACACAAACCAATATTTCAAAACTTGATATAACTGCTCTATTTATTTAACGGTAACGTCACATTTGTATACCTAAAAGGAAAGAAATAAATGACACAACATTAAAACTTTCATCCTCGCAAATAAAACTAGATAGATTTTCCTTTCTTTCATTTAAACAATTTTGTACAAAATATAAATAAAAATGTGAAGAAAAAAATCATAATTTAAGACTTATTAAACATAGAAAATAAATGTGTCAACTTCTTAGAAAACTAATATTTTTTTTAGAAAATGCTCCTAAAAGGTATTATTAAAATGGGACCTTGTATAAAAATAATAATTATAATTTTTTTTATATATTTTTATTTTTATCAGCAATCGTTAGTTGTTAATTTTTGTTAAGGAAGAAGCAATCTCTCCCACCCTCCTTTCTAGAGACATTCAAACTCATTTTATTTATCCAAATTGTTGGGAGGAATTGAAGTAATAACCTCCCTTTCCCTCTCCCTTCCTTCTAATCACTAAGCTATTATATAGTTAAATTTGTATGGAAGGTTAAGTTATGATATAAGATCAATCATTTTTAGATAAATTTGAAGTAAATGAGCTTGTGATGTTTTATTTATGTGTAAATGTTTGTTTATCCCAGGTAAAAGAGTTAGTTTGAATTCTCCATATGATATTTTAATGATTTTGTTTTTTATGTGTGACACATTATGGGACAAATATTCTTGAAGGCCGAAATTTTCCAAATTTTATGTATATATAATGAAAATTTATAGGAATTAAATTAGGTAGGTTTTTAACTTAATAATAAAATATAAAATTAAATATAATAAATAAGAACAAACTTATTAAGATATTTTTGTTATATTTTTTCGTTGTCTCTTGATTTACTTAAAATTTTTGTTTATCTTCACTTTCACAGGTACTCTTTTGTTTCTAAAGAAAAAAAAAGTTAAATACAAAATCATTATTTCTGCTCTCTATCTTTTATATGTTTTGTTTTATTTTGAAGTAAATAAAGTATTTCTTTCTTGTTTTATTTGATACTAAAATATTAGTTTCATTTATTTTTTTCTCTTATTAGTAATTTTTTATGAATATAAAAATTGTTAATTATTATGTATTTTCTATAATTTGATTTTAAATATGTTTTGATTATCGTATATTTTTCTTATGATAATTAGACCCTTCAATAATTAATTAGATTTTGATAATTTATTTTTTAATTTTAAATTTTTTTTAAACAAATATACTTATGAAAAATAAAATAATAGATTTATTTTTTAAAAATGATAAAAAATAACTGCATGTGAAAATAAAAGTAAGACATTCAATTTTTTCGTCTTTTATAAAGAATGATGTTAATAACTCAATTATTTATTTATTTATTTTTATTTATTTTTTGTCAGTAATAAAAATTGAATATATAAATTTTAAGTGTATTATTATTTTATTCCAAAATTATTCATCAAAATATATCATTGAACACACAGACTTCTTATTCCTCATCTTCTTGCCACTAATATGCCTCACGTAGCAAGAAAATGGTTAGAGAGCATATTGGCGGGTTTTTAATACACACGATACACAAAGACACTTGCAAATATTTCTATATTTTACTTTTTTAAATTTTTAAATGAACTTATTTTAAAAAAATATTTAAAATATGAACTTAGATAAAAAAATAATTTTGAGTATAATTCAAATTAAAGTACAATGCAAATAAATTTAATTTTAAAAATAAATGAGAGTTGAATCTAAATATAAATTTTAAAAAATTAATCTTTTTAAAAACAACATTAATTTTACAGTCTAACTAAAAAATAAAATATATGAATTCAAATCATAAACATTTTTTAGTGTTTAATATTTATTTTACTAATACTTTTATTTTAATCACTTAATTTTTTCAATAAAACTTTAAATAAAATTTACTGGTAATTATTAGTGGACAGTAAATATACAATGATATCGGTATTTAAATTATATTTCTTTAAATATGAAATTATTGGCATCGTGTTAAAGTTCTAAGGACTTGAAAACTTTTCAAAATTGTCCCTCGATACTAACTTGCAATTCATATAGTTTACATATTTTTTATGACAATGAAAGACCAAAGCGAGCAAGCCAAACCATGAACATGTTTAATTTTAACCTGAAACCATTTAAACCTCACTTAAACTCAAGCGAGTAACCCGCAAGTTTTAAATTCAGCTAAGGTTTGAACTCTTTCAAAGTAAAAGACCTAAATGTTATATATGAATTTAGATATTTACAATTCTTTAAAATTTACTAATCCATTTTTTTTGTCGTTTAACGAGATCTTATGTACCATGAATATCAATATAAGTTACAAAAATCAACCTTTATTATTTGCATTAGGTGGCTGACTTGAAGAAAAATATAGGTCAAACTAAATAGACAAATAAATAATAATAGGCAAATAAGTAGGACACAAAGAACAAATAAGTGCGAAACTACGTTTTCGTACAATTTTTAAAAATTTACTGATCAAATGTACTTCTTATATACCATGAATTTGTTTACAAGTCACAAAAACAACCTTTCTTTTTTGCATAAGGTGGCCGACTTGATAAAAAAAAATAAGTCAAATAAAATCTCAATCTAGGTGGTGTACAATGAATAAATATGTGGGGAGTTGTTTGTTACTTTTCATACAATTTTTTAAAATTTACTAATTAATCTTTTTTTTATCATCTAAAGGGATGTACTTCTTATGTATCACAAATTTAATTACTAGTCACAAAAATCAATTCTTATTGCTTGAACAAGGAGGTTGAGTTGAAGAAAAAAAAAAGACAAATAAGTGAGGCATAATGAACAAATATGTGAGGAGCTGCATGTTACTTTTCGTATAATTTTTTAAAATTTACTAATAAATTGTTTTTCCATCCAATGGAATGTACTTGTTATGTACCACGATTTTGCTTACAACTAAAAAAACAACCCATAGTTTTTGCACAAGGTGATTGCCTTTAAAAAAATAAGTTAGATAAGATCTCAATCTAAGTGGGGCACAATGAACAAATATGTGGGAAGTTTTTTGTTACTTTTCATACAATTTTTTAAAATTTACTAATCAATATTTTTTTTTTGTGTCTAATGGGATGCACTTTTTATGTACCACAAATTTCATTATAAATTACAAAAATCAACCCTTATTACTTGCACTAGGTGGGTGGCTTGAAGGAAAAAATAGGTCAAACTATATAGACAAATTAGTGGGGGCACAAAGAACAAATAAGTGGGGAGATGCATATTACTTCTCGTAGAATTTTTTAAAATTTTTGGTCAATCTTTTTTAGTCATTCAATGGATGTACTTCTTATGTACCAAAAATTTGCTTACAAGTCACAACAACAACCCTGACTTTCTGCACAAGGGCTGGCTTGAAAAAAAAAAGTCAACTAAGATCTCAATCTAAATGGGGCACAATCAACAAATATGTGGGAAGTTGCTTGTTACTTTTCCTACAATCTTTTAAAATTTACTGATCAATCTTTTTTTTTTCGTCTAATGGGATGTACTTCTTATGTACCACAAATTTTAATATAAGTTACAAAAATCAACTCTTATTGCTTGTCCTAGGTGGTTGACTTAAAGAAAAAAAATAGGCCAAACCAAATAGGTAAATAGGTGGTGCACAAAGAACAAATAAGTAGGGAAGTGCGTATTACTTTTCGTATAACTTTTTAAAATCTCTGATCAATCTTTTTTGGTTATCCAATGGATGTACTTCTTATGTACCACAAATTTGCTTATAAGTCACAAAAATAACCCTTATTTTTTGCACAAGGTGGTTGATGTGATAAAAATTGTTACTTTTTGTACAATTTTTTAAAATTTACTAATAAATTGTTTTTTCATCCAATGGAATATGCTTTTTATGTACCACAAATTTGCATACAAGTCAAAAAACAACCTTTATTTTTTGACAATATGACTGACTTGAAAAAAAAAAGTAAAAAAAAAATCTCAATCTAAGTGGGGCACAATGAAAAAAAGTGGGGAGTTGCTTATTACTTTTCGTACAATTTTTTAAATTTACGAATCAATCTTTTTTTTCATCTAATGGGATGTACTTCTTTGGTATCACGAATTTCATTATAAGTTACAAAAATCAACTCTTATTGCTTGCACTAGGTGGTGGTTGGCTTGAAGAAAAAAATAGGTCAAACAAGATAGGAAAATAAGTGGGGCACAAAGAACAAATAAGTGGGAAGTTGCCTATTACTTTTCGTATAATTTTTTAAAATTTCCTGATCAATCTTTTTTATCATCCATTGGCTGTACTTCTTATGTACCACGCATTTGCTTACCGGTCACAAAAACAACCCTTATTTTTTGCACAAGGTGACTGGCTTGAAAAAAAAAAGTCAAATAAGATCTCAATCTAAGTGGGGCACAATGAATAAATATGTGGAGAGTTACTTGTTACTTTTCCTATCATTTTTTAAAATCTACTAATCAATATTTTTTTTTCGTCTAATGGGATGTACTTCTTATGTACCACAAATTTCAATATAATTTACAAAAATAAACTCTTATTGCTTGCACTAGGTGGCTGACTTGAAGAAAAATATAGGCCAAACTATATAGGCAAATAAGTAATAGTAAAATAAGTAAGGCATAAAGAACAAATAAGCGGAGAACTGCGTATTACTTTTTATATAATTTTTACAATTTTTTGATCAATCTTTTTTTGTCATCCATCTTATATACCACAAATTTGCTTACAAATAACAAAAACAACCTTTATTTTTGCACAAGGTGGTTGACTTGATAAAAAAAAGTCAAATAACATGTCAATCTAAGTGGGACACAATGAAAAAATATGTGAGGAGCTGTATATTACTTTTCGTACAATTTTATAAAATTTACTAATAAATTGTTTTTCATACAATGGGATGTTCTTTTTATGTAGTACGAATATGCTTACAAGTAAAAAACAATCCTTATATTTTGCACAAAGAGGCTGCCTTGAAAAAAAAAGTCAAATAAGATCTCAATCTAAGTGGGACAAAATGAACAAATATGTGGGGGTTGCTGGTTACTTTAACTACAATTTTTAAAATTTACTAATCAATCTTTTTTTTCGTCTAATGAGATGTACTTCTTTTGTATCACGAATTTCAATATAAGTTACAAAAATCAACCTTTATTGCTTGCACTAGGTGGCTGACTTGAAGAAAAATATAGGCCAAACTAGATAGGCAAATAAGTAATAGGCAAATAAGTAGGGCACCAAGAACAAATAAGTGGGGAACTGCGTATTACTTTTCGTAAAATTTTCTAAAAATTATTGATCAATCTTTTTTGTCATCCAATGCATGTACTTCTTATAGACCACGAATTTGCTTACAAGTCACAAAAACAACCTTTATTTTTTGGGGTTAAACATGTTTTTGGTCCCTCAAGTTTTAGTGAAATTTGGAATTAGTCACTCTTCGAAACTTTATACCAATTTAGTCCTCATCTTCAAAAATACATGAATTTAGTCCTTTTAATCAAATTTTGTTAAGTTTATCTGACGTTTCATGTAACATCCCTTTTTTTATAATAAACTGTATTATTTATTTTAAATAAAGCAATTAGAAAATCTTATATTTTTACTAATGTTTCATATTTTATCTAAATGCATTTTAAACATTAAAAATCTATTTTATCATGATGTAATTTTACTTATTGAAAATAACAATAAGAATAAAACAAAACAAATATTATATATATATATATATGAGGTAAAAATATTTTAATTAAATAGGTGTGTGTAAATA